>OBVV01000019.1_pt1 | contig 121536 bp, 119 predicted proteins | sample 1476221 | NCBI WGS metagenome assembly OBVV01 (sample SAMEA2580029, study PRJEB22360) | human gut metagenome | biome: human gut; feature: human-associated habitat; material: faeces | place: Denmark | collected 2008/2010 | reverse complement strand
TCCTAACTTGTTGTAACAAATATCCTAAACTTTTCTTTTTCATAATAATCTCCCTTAACTCCACCAAATCAGGTGGAGTTTTTTGGCTCTATTTCAGGCTTTTGGGGACTATTCTAAAAATCATTTTTCGATATTTTTCGGTATTTTTCGGATTTTGGTCGGGGAATTGGCGGGGACTTTTTGAGATTTTGGCGGGGATTTTTTAGCGAATATGACTAAGAAATAGGTCTGTTGTCGCTTCAGCAAGTTCGTCCTCAACTTGGTTATAACGATCCGTCATATAAACCTTTGTATGCCCCAGCGCCTGGCTTAATTGTTCAAGCGGAACCCCTGCAATAATGCTTTGAGTTGTGAAGAAGTGGCGCATCATGTGAGGTGTTACATGTAATCCTGTCGCTTCATTCACTAGATTGAAGTTTCTATTCAACTGGTTTGGATTGATGAGACCACCTTTCTCGTTCAGGGTGATATAATCTTTTTGTTGCTCCTTGATAATCCCTAACTTTCGCTTAATCTTAGAAGCTTCAGCTATCAGATAATAGATAAGGTCCGTTCCGATATCATCAAGGCAGACATATCGCTCTGAATCCTTCGTTTTAAGCCCTCCTTTTCCTTTCAAGGTCTGGTTGCTTCGGCTGTCTCTAAGATGCAGTATAGCCCGTCCGCTGTCGTTCTGAGTGACATCCATAGGGCGCAATCCAAAGACTTCTCCTCTTCTCAATCCAAAAATTGTCAGATAGGTCAGAGCGTAGAACTGTTTTGGCATAATTTCTTCTGCCTTTGCTATCCAAGTCTTAAACTCTTTGAGAGTCACTTTCTTGTTAGCAGCAGGGATATCACTCTGGCCAATAAAGACACCTTTCAAGCGATTTGAGAGCAGATTTCCATTTTTGACGGCATCATTCAGCAATGCCATGAAGCTAGAATTGAGGGTTTGAACAGTGTATCTGGTATGGTTCTGCAACTTTTCAGCGATAAAGAGTTCATACTCATTTCTATCCAAATTTTTAAGCAGGATAGAACCAAACTTTGGCTTGATATGGTTCTTATAGAGATTGTCATTGAGGTAGTAGGAAGTGTCATTCCAGCGCCCTGTTGACAATCTCTTTTCAGAATAGATATCCCAATATTGATCAAGCGTTAGATTCGTATTGATACCTAATTCTTGGTCTTGGATTTGTTGCTCAATCTCTGTCAAGGCTGCACGAGCTTGAGGGAGAGTTGTGAAACCACTTTTACTTTTTTCTCTTTTTTTACCTCGGAAGAAAAAAGAACGTCTGACATAGTAACGTTTGCCTTTAGCAGTTTCATAGTAATAGATATTTGGGTATTTTGTTTTATTATATTTCATTGTATTCTCCTTGTTTATCGGCTTCTGGACAAGGTCTAAACATTGAGAATATTGACATCACCCCTTTCATGGTGTAAAATAGGGTATAGAAAAGAGGCCTTTTTAATGGCTGATTTTTTATAAGGGTTAGCTTCACAATCAAACTTTGGCGAGGGCGATTGTGGGGCTTTTTTATTTCTTGTTTACTATTCCTCAAGCAATCTTATAAAATCATTTTCTGTCATGATTTCAATATCTTGGCCTTTATCTAACAAGGTTTGTGCTTTTTTCATTTTACTACTTAACCCATCTGTGCCGACTACTCTCCAATCTTGCTCCCCTACAACTAAGATATTAGTGTGTTTGGTCACTCCTTTTTCAGGAATACCACCAACTAACGCAGCAGCTTTGTTAGCTTCTTTTCTAGTCATTCGCTCGAGTTTTCCAGTAAAGCAAAAGTACAAACCGTAAAAGTAATGGTCTGGATTCATTGCTGCTTTTTCTTCTTCTGTTGGCTGATAGATAAGATTTTCCTTGTATTGATAACTTTTTTTCCTCTTAAATCCATACTGACCGAGTAAGCCAGTTTTATTGTATCTATATTCTTTTAAAAAAGCGTTGAGGTCGGAAAATGAATTAGTAGATAGTAGATATTCTAAAATCAATCCGCTTGCTCGTGCATCTGATAAAGCGTTGTGGTGGTCTAGTTCAATATTCAAATTTTTAGCTAGTCTTTTTAGTTTGTAATTCAATTGTCCAGGGAGAGCGACCTTGGCTAATCGATACGAACAAATGTATTCTATATTATCAAAATCCAGCTCGTATTTTTGGTATACATCTTTAAGAGCACCCATATCAAACTGTGCAAAGTGGGCTACAACTATATCAGAACCAATAAAATCAACAATGGACTTTCTTACTTCTGGGAATGTAGGTGAGTCAAGAACATCTTCAGGTCTAATGCCATGGATGAAAATATTGAAATCATCAAATTCTTCTTCTGGATTGATTAAGGTGTAAAATGTATCAACAATATTCCCATCTTTAAATTTTACTAATCCGATAGAACAAACACTACCGCGAAAGTCATTCGCAGTTTCAACATCTAAAGCAACATACGAGTAAGACATATGAGTCTCCTTTCACTCCATCAATGCAAAGTATTCCTCTTTTACCATGACTTCATTAGTAATAGTTTTTAGATCATAGTAGGACATGAATTTGAGGTAATCAAATTCTGTGGGATCGTCTAAGCTTTCTAGTGCGTCTTTCACGAGATGATGGATCATATTCCTATCAGCTTCGTTTTCACAGCGTAGGCGAGCGTTCTGGTACTCTGAGCGTGTGTGGTCCTTGTGGCCGAGTTCGTGTAGAAGCACCTTAACTCTCTCTTTTTTGTTGAGCTTGCTCGATAGGAAAGCTGTATTGGTTTCTTTTTCGTAAAATCCAAGCTCATCAGGCATCAAATCTCCATCAAAATCGATAATACGAATCTGAAAATGACTTATAATTTCTTTTTCGGTCACTAAGCAGTACCTCTAATCACCAGCTTCTTTGAGATAACCTTCAATGATAGACTGGATGATTTTCTTCTTTTCGTCTGTTAATTCTCGACCGCCGAACATCATGACATTAGATGCCATCTCTTCGACATTTAGTGCCTTCCCTTGCCAAGTGTACTCTTTTGAATCACCAGCGATGGCAGGATTATCCGTGCGACCAAGCAAATAATCTAAAGATACATTTAAATAATCAGCGATTTCTTGCATTCTTTCCGTACTAGCTTTTTGTTTTTTCAAGGAGTAGAGTGTATTTCTACTATATCCAAGCTTTTCTTCTAATGCATTTATTGAAAGTCCTTGTTTATTTGCAAGTTCTTTTATTCTTTCAAATGTAAGAAACATTGTTTTATCAACCTTTCTAAGCATTACGAAAAAATAATTAAATTATTTAATTAAAACTGTTGACAAAATTAAATAAATAATTTAGAATTATATTCGTAAGCTAAAGAGTTAGCGAACAAGACAACTAAAAAATAAAGCCTAATGAAACTGATTGGCGTCCGTTTTTCTAGGTATAACCTTACTTTTAGTAGGTCTTTTCTCTATGTTTTGATTTTAAATCATTTATTTAAAAATGTCAAGAAGTTCGCTAACTTTTTAGATAATTTTTTAAAAAGAAAGGAGAGGAAGATGAGCAACCTATCAAAAAAAATACTACCAATTCAAAGTCTAGAAATTAAGATAGATAGCGACTCTAGTATTCCACAGGTTATTTTGAACGGGATTGATTTTCAAGCAGAAGATATTGGTCTTAGAGGTATTAATATCATTTGGGAAACAAAGAAAGATGAAGTCCCAGAGACACTTATTCAGGTTGATTATATAAATAACCGCGAAGAGCCTCATATAGTATCTGTCAAACAGTCGTTTCAAAATACTTTACTTAAATAGTTGTAGCGAGTTTTATTTACATTATATCAAAAATAGAAAGGAAGAATATGAGTAAAGAACTAAAGATAATCAAGGCTAAAATCAAAACTCGTTTGATTGAGATGGATATGACTCAAGCCGAATTGGCAAAACAAGTACCTGTAGCATCATCAGTTATTTCAGAGCTACTGAAATATGGCAAAGGAAGTGATTATGTGAAAGAAAAAGTCGTAGATATTTTGGGTATTGAAAACCCTTGGAGAAATCATTGAGAGGTCCATACATGCAAGCGAAAATAATACTGAATTGGCAGAAGAAAAATCACCAACTTAGTCAGATGATGATCGATAGTCTTGAGGGACTAGATGTTTGGGAAACTATTTTAACACTAGGAAAAGTTAGAAGAGGAACATTATGAACGAAATTTTTAATTTTCACGGGCAGGAAGTCCGTACTTTGACAATTGATGGCGAGCCTTGGTTCGTTGGGAAAGATGTCGCAGACATCCTAGGATATAGCAAGGCTAGAAATGCGATTGCTCTTCACGTTGATGAAGAGGACGCCCTAAAACAGGGCATCCCTACTAGTGGTGGAACACAGGATATGTTGGTTATCAACGAATCTGGTCTCTACTCCCTTATCTTATCCAGCAAATTACCTCAAGCCAAGGAGTTCAAGCGCTGGGTGACCTCAGAAGTCTTGCCAGCTATTCGCAAGCAGGGTGGATTTATCCGCGAGGACTTGGACGAGGATGCCTTTATCGCTCTCTTTACTGGTCAGAAGAAATTGCGTGAGCAACAGGCGACCATGCTGGAAGATATCGACTACCTCAAGAGTGAGCAACCGATTCATCCAAGCTACGCTCAGTCGCTACTGAAGAAGCGTAAGGCTAGGGTCGTGGCTTGCCTTGGCGGTATTGATAGTCCAGCTTATGCGGACAAGATTTTTGCTCAGTCAGTCTTTAGACAAGCTGAGATTGATTTCAAAGACCACTTTAATATCAGTCGCTATGACTTGCTACCGAAAAAATTCGCAGATGCAGCCTTGGCCTATTGGATGACTTGGGAGCCAAGCACCAATACCAAGATGAAAATCATGAAATTGAACTCATTTGACGAAGGGTAAGAGGGGAAGAAGATGGACAATGTTCTACTTTCACTGTCTGAATGGATTAAATCCATTATCAAGGACACAATCACAAGGCTAGTCGAAATAGAAAAAGATAGTGACCACTATCCAGAGCTGATGGATGTGAACACTACCTGTGATTTTCTAGGAATTAAGTATGCCACATTTTCAGATAATTATCGTTACTTAAAGGGATTTCCAAAGGAATTACCTGGTAAGAAATGGTCAAAAAGAGCCATCAAAGAATGGCTCTCTAATCAAATATAATAACTTTACTAAAAGGCTTCTGGACAAGGTCTTAGCAAAATTATTTGACTATATTATAGCACAAAAAGAGGATAAAAAACATGAACAATTTACAAATTATCGCAGTATGCACAGCAGTGTCAGTAGTCTTGATTGAATCACTGATGATGAATATCAAGCTAAAAATGGCAATGAGACAGAAAAAGAAGATTCAATTTCAAGCGCCACAAGTTGAAAAAGGGTTTATCGACTTTAAAACAGGTCGCCGTGTGGATATTGATCCCGTGACACGAAAAGAAACATTTGTGAATTAAAACGGAGGGTATCGATGGTAGTTAAAAACAAGCGATACTACTGGATTCAACTTGCTCAAGATTTTTTCAAGTCTAAAGAAATGAAATTGCTTCGTAAGATTGCAGGGGGCGATACGCATACCATCATCTATCTCAAAATGATGTTGATTAGTTTAGAGGACGGCGGACACATCTACTATGATGGACTTGCTGACAATCTAGCTGAAGAAATCGCTCTGGTAATTGATGAGAATGTTGAAGATATTAAAATCACTTTGATTTTTTTGGAGAGTAAGGGCTTGCTGACTAGAAAAAATGATAGGGATTATTTTTTAGAACAAGTTCCTGAGATGGTAGGTAGTGAGACTGCGAGCACTCGGAGAAGTCGTAAACACAGAGAATTGAAAGAGTTGCATTGCAACACCATTGCAACAACTTGCAACGGAGATATAGAGATAGAGAAAGATATAGATACAGAGATAGAGAAAGATGTAGATAAAAATCCAATCACACTCATCGTGGAAGAATATCAATCTCGTATTGCTCCGTTGGATGGAACTCAATTTGAAATCTTGAAAGAGTTCATCACATTGGATGGAATGGAAGCGAAAGTTGTTCTGAAAGCAATTGGTCTTGCTGCCGATAATGGTAAAAGGAACTTTAGCTATATCAGAGCGATTTTGAACAATTGGAAGAATGATGGAATTTTGACGATTGCAGCAGTTGATGAACGTGAGCGAGCGTACAAAGAAAGTAAAATCAAGGGCCAGTCAGGGAATCAAAAATCAAACGTTCCTGAATGGTCACAACCTAACTATGTGAATACTACGAGTGAGGAGACTAAGGAAGAGCTTGAAAAACGGAAACGTGAATTACTTGGAAGGCTTGAAAAATAGAGGTGACTGATGTTTATTTTAAAGCATGGGACAAGAGAGGATAAACCGTTCTTGATGTCTGTAGTTATTAGTGTGACCGGTATTGATGTTTCGTATTCGGACGAGCGGAGAGCTATGCGGTTCATTTCTCGTGCAGTTGCGTTGCAGGTTGGCAAGGCGTTGAGAGTATCCTTTGGAAATTTCTATCCAGTGGAGGTGGAGGGATGATGAAATTCTTAAATGGTGACTGCATGGACATCATGAAACAATATCCTGATAATTACTTCGACCTAGCTATTGTCGATCCACCATATTTTTCTGGTCCAGAAAAAAGAAAATTTTACGGCCGGAAAGTCAGTCCGATTGGGGTCAGTAGATTGTACGGAGAAACCTCAGAGTGGCAAATTCCAAATCGAGATTATTTCGACGAACTTTTTAGAGTTTCAAAAAATCAAATCATTTGGGGTGTGAACTACTTCGACTACTCTTTTGGTCCTGGTCGCATTGTTTGGGACAAGGTTAATGGTCAATCAAGTTTTTCAGATTGTGAGATAGCATACTGCAGCTTACATGATAGTACACGTCTGTTTCGCTATATGTGGAATGGTATGATGCAAGGCAAGTCAATATCTGAAGGTCATATTCAGCAAGGAAATAAGGCATTGAATGAGGTTAGAATTCATCCGACTCAAAAACCAGTCAACCTTTACCTTTGGTTATTGCAAAACTACGCAAAAGAAGGCGATAAAATACTCGATACTCATGTCGGTTCAGCAAGTAGCTTGATTGCTTGTCAGGAGTTGGGTTTTGAATATGTCGGTTGCGAGCTTGATCAAGCTATTTTCAATCTTGCTCAACAGAGACTTGAAGCTTATGAGAAGCAGTTGAAGTTATTTTAGGAGGTATCGATCATAAAGAAAATGACAGTCTGGGCACTCTTTGATAGTGGGAATGGTTCTTACTTCAAGGGTGCTAACTCTCTGAATAGTTCGGGGGGGGCGAATATTGAAATCTATTCAATCGGAATGGATATAGAAAACAAGAACAATCATTTTATAAATCTGGACCTTGCTGATTACAAACGTTTATTTGGAGATAACACGCTCTTTGACGTGTTAGACAAATTACCAAAACCTGACCTTGTAATAGCTAGTCCACCATGCGAATCATGGTCAAATGCTTCTGCAATGGAAAATGGAAATGCGTGTTGGAAACGAAATGATGTTTCTGATAGCTTGTTCGCTCCACAAGTAAGACCTTCACCATTCACGATCAGGGCAAATCAGGATTACGAGTCAGCCTATATAAATTATCAGTACGACAGGCAATTTTTAAAAAGGGTCAATGGCGAGCTAACAGCTTTCAACACAATAGAAATCATAAAAAGATATAGACCACAATTTTGGGTTATTGAGAATCCAGCAGCTGACAGACTGTGGCCCTACATTGAGGATATTATTGGATTCAGAATTCCATACAAAAACCTAGCTAGATACAATAATTATGATTATCCTTTACAAAAACGGACGATTTTTGGAAGCAATATTGACCTTAATCTTAAGAATAAAATTATCAAGCAGGACATAGAGTGGAAGAACTTCTCAAAATCATACAACGAGAGATCTAATATACCTGAAAAATTGGTGTCAGAAATTTTCGAAAAAATCTACAAGGAGTTTTGCAAAGATGATTGAGCTCTACTTCATTTATAACGGTCACCGCAAGATACTTATTGGGAGTTTTGGCCATATACATAGCGCAATCAATGAATTAAAGAAACATCAAGCTAGTTACTCAGCAATCAGTCATCCACGATTTCGGAAAAGCATGAGTGGTGAGAACATTAGGATTGACTACGGATCAGTTGACTGCTACTACTTGATTACGAAGAAAACGGAGGGAAAATAAGATGAATACAAAAATGAATTTGGAAGAAAAGGTTCAGCAGTGGTTTGTTGAAAGAAATCTACATGAAACAAATCCAGTCAAGCAGTTCTTGAAGCTCATGGAAGAGTCAGGAGAATTATTTGAAGGTATAGCAAAGGATAAATCTGAGCTGATCTATGATGCTCTTGGAGATATCCAGGTAGTATTGATTGGACTTGAACAACAAATCAAGAACGGCGCTCAGATTCAAGCAAATCAACAGGAACTTGAATTGCTGCTGATGGTTTCTAGTCTGGGTAATATCGCTCAGAAGCTATACGCTCATGTCTGTCACAATGAGACACAGATTCCTTTAATCAAAGCAGACTTGATGTTTCTTGACAGTGTGGTTAGTACGGTTCATTTTGCAACGGCACTACAGCTGAAAATTGCTTAGAAGAAGCTTATGAAGTTATCAAGGATCGCAAAGGTAAGATGATTGACGGGGTGTTTGTCAAAGAGGAGGATTTATAAAATGAAAAGACTAGGAATTATTATTGGTGTATTACTCGTAACAATTGTCTCACCGCTTGTTGTTCAATTTGGTTGGAATGAGATTGTAACGACAATCCTCCCGGTCGGAAAGATTTCGTTTTGGCAGGCTTTGGGATTAGATGCTTTACTAACCTTCATAAATCCAACAATCTATAGTGATGAAGAAATTTCAAAAAAACTTACCCAAGCTATTTCAAAGATCATATATTTTGCATTTATTCTGTGGCTAGCTAGTTTGTTCATCTAAGGAGGTTCTGCCAGATGATTGAAATAAATGGTAAAAACTACGAAGTCCATAAAGTGAAATTCACAAAGAAGGATTTAAAAAACTTAAAAAAAGGAGAAACACTTATTTTTATCTCCGAAGAAGCTAAACAAGCTATAACTGTTAGTTTGGAGGACAAGGAGTGAGATATTTTAAAATCCTATGTGTTGTTTTACTCGCATTCTTCCTCGTGGCATGTCACCAGATTTCGAGTGGGACAGTGGTAGATAAGTACATTGATGAACCTCACACAACGTTCATACCCGTTATGACAGGAAAAAGTTCGGTACTTGTGCCAACAAGAACCAAAAGAAAATACATTCTGATCGTTTCAGGATATGCAGGTAATAAGAAAGTTGAAGAAACATTTGAAGTGACAGCAGAGGAATACAAATACTATGAAATTGGCAACAATTTTACACAAAATGCCGTTTCAGAAAATGAAGGAGGGGAAGAAAATGATTGAATTTATTAAAGAATTTGGAATAACTTTTCTGTGCTTTTTTATCGGTTACTCAGTTGTTGAATGTGTGACAGGAAAGGAAAAGAAAGATGATCAATAATGTTGTGTTAGTAGGTCGCTTGACTCGTGACCCTGAGTTACGATACACACCATCAAATGTTGCAGTTGCGACATTCAGTTTGGCAGTGAATCGCAATTTTAAGAATCAGGCAGGTGATCGTGAAGCTGATTTTATCAGTTGCATCATGTGGCGCCAGCAGGCTGAAAATTTCGCAAATTGGCTTAAAAAAGGTGCTCTTGTAGGAATCACAGGTCGCATCCAGACTCGTAGCTATGATAATCAGCAAGGACAACGTGTCTATGTGACGGAAGTTGTAGCTGAAAGTTTTCAAACTCTTGAAAAGAAGGATAATTCTGCGAACCAGTCAAGTATGGAAAACCAGATGCCACCAAGTTTTGGAGCAAGTGATCCAATGGATATTTCAGATGATGGGTTGCCGTTTTAAGGAGTTGTGAAGGATGAACATACAGGGACTAATTGAACGATATGAAAAATTTAAAACTAGCAAGAAGAAATTGACCTCGGTTGATTTGGTTTTGAAAGATTTACGATCTTTAGACGAACCAGAACCGTTGCTGTTCAAGTTAAAAGATGTCATTCGTCGAATCAGAGGGTTTGATCCGACGACACAGACTAGATGGCTTAATGACATTCTAAAAGAATTAGGGGACGACTACGGTTCAATGAAATATCGCAGTGGTTACGAACAAGGTAAACTTGAGGGAGCGTGGGTTGGAAATCAATTGAAGGATGCTGATAAGATTCGGCAAGAATTGAATAAAGTGGCTCTCCCTAATTTTATGGATGACTGGATTTTTAAATGTCAACTTTTAAATAATTTTAGTTTGAGCGATGCACTAAATAGTAAAATAATCAATCTCTACGCTAAAAATGGCGAGTTAGTGATGAAATGGCTTAAGGATAAAAAGAACCAAGAACTTTTCGCTCGAGCATGGATAGATGACTACGAGTCTAAGGAAGAGGCAAAGTACAGAGTCAAGTTAAAAAATACAAATGACTATTTAAACGAAACAGAGACTGGATTCCATTTTTACAACAATTGGAATAATAACAAAACATTCACACAAACAGAATTAGAATATTCTGATTTTAACTGGGTGCTCGACTGCCCAGGAATTGAGATTGAGGAGGTGAAGTGATGATAATCAAGAATTACAAATATGATTTTTCGAGTGGCAGAATATGCTACACAATTGATGTAGATGGCTATGAAACAGCTATGGAACATACAAAGACAGAGTACGGAAGTGTCCAAAGAAATGACATTGATGATTTCTTGCTTGTAATCGAGGAGTACGACCTTCAAGAAGCTGAAGCGGTTGAAGAATTTGTTGATTTTCAAAGTTGTCTGCTTATGTATGGGATTGATTTTGAATTGAGAAATGAGGTGGAATGATGGTACAAACGCTTGAAGAAGGAATGAAGAATCAAAGTAAACGCATAAAAATCCCAATGAAAATCAGACCGTTTGATGTTGGTTATCGAATAGTAAATAAACACGGTCAAGCACTTGCGTTAAATAACGGAGCAAGTATATTCGCTTTACCTTCGCTGGCCGAACAAGCGATAAAGAAAGAGTTTAGAAAAAATGATCCAGACTTTGACATCGAAAAACATTTTGTCGAAGAGGTCGCTATTGTCAATTTAAGTAAATTTCATAGTTATTTTGAGGAGGAAACAGAATGAAAAGATTTATCGCAATATGGATGTTATTGTCCGCTGGATTGAATATTTGGCAGAGTATCCACATTAAAAAACTAGAAGAAAAGCGCCCGATGATTATATATCGAGCCGATAATCAAGGTGCAGAAATTAAAGGCAGAATCTTACAAAAGGAGAAGGTTGGCGACATGTACACTGTTACAGTGCAAAATTACGGAATATTCGTAGTTACTCAAACAAATTATGAATCTCTCAAAATAGGAGATGAGGTAAGATTGTAATGACAAAATACAAGAAACCAACTTACATCATCATTCAGGAAGCAATGGCAGAGCGCATTAGATTTCTGGAAGATGAGCTATATGAAAGGGCCTATAAGGATATTGAGAAGCTAGAAGCTCAAAATGATTTCTTAAAAGGTCTTTGTAACAATCAACTTGAAATCATCATGGATTATGAATGGAAGCAGATGCAAGAGCAGGCTACATTCATAAAAGCTAATACTAGAAAGTGGAGAGCAAGATGAAGCTGAGATTGAAAGAACTTAGAGAGGACCTATGTATCTCTGTCAAAGATATGGCCAGAGATACAGGTGTCTCACAAAACACAATTCATTTGTATGAGCGAGGTGGATATCCATCTATTAAGCAAATTGAAATGATTGCTAAAACCTATGACGTGAATCCAGCTTGGTTAGTTGGATGGGTAGATGATGAAATGATGCCTGGAGTCCAGGTCGTTGAAAAAGTGGTCTATAAAGAGAGCCCAACGGCACGCTTGCCGGATTATCACAATAACAATAACGACGGTAAGATTATCAAATGGGTTAAATCCAAAAGATATATGGGAGGTAAGGTTTGGTCAAAAAGAACTTAACAAAAGCACGAAGGGATTATCTCGAGTTTGAACTCGATGATAAATATTTAAAGATTGACAAACTTATTGGACAACGTAGGCATGAGCTAGAACGTTTGTACGAAGTTAAACATCTTACTGTTCCTGGTATTGATGATACTGGAGCAAGTGGCAGTGGGACATTCGTCAACAGGTCGGAGAATCTAGCCATTGCTTATGTAAGCGATCCAATGATTTTAAGATTAGAAAATCTCCAAAACGCTATTTCCCAATTACTAGAGAATCTAGAACCAGATGACAAAAAAATCTTTTATCTACGTTGGGGAGAACATACTGGATACGATTGGATTCAAGTTTGGCACATCATGGAGAACGGAGAAACTGGGTACTTGTATAGACACAGCAAGCAGATTTACAGAAGACGTGAAGTGATTCTCGATACACTTTCAAATTTGCTCTTTATGTAAAGTTGTCAAAAAAACATATAGAATTGACAAAAAGAATGTGGTAAATTAGTATCATGAAGAATAGCAGAGAGGAAACCTCTGCTTTTTTTGTGCATTAAAAAGGAGGTGAGGATATGTGGTAGTTGTTGAACCAATCAGAAATAGAGATGATGTTCAACTTATGATTGAATGGCTGACGTTGCATAGTGCAGTCAAAGAGTCAGATAGACAACGCAACCTCATGCTCTTTCTTTCTGGTGTTAATTTGGGATTTCGTATTGGTGATATCGTTAAACTGAAAGTAAAGCACGTTAAAGGTTGGCATGTCCAGATCGTCGATGAAAAGACAGACAAGCCAACCAAACGAAAGATGCCAAAGAAATTCAAGAATGTTATGAGGCAGTACATCAAAGATAAGAAAGATGAAGACTTCCTCTTCCCAAGTCGAAACGGAAAGCATCAACACATAAAACCGAATACAGCTTATAAAATCATAAAGAGAGCTGCTGAAGAAGTTGGTCTTGAAAACATAGCTACTCACTCGATGAGAAAGACCTTCGGTTTATTCATGTACGAACAAACAAAGGATGTCGCTCTGATAATGGACCTATTGAACCACTCAAGCCAGAGTATTTCACTACGATACATCGGCAAAAATCAAGATTCACAAGATAGAGCCATGACGAAGTTTCAGGGCTTTTAATTTTTTTATTTTACTATCAATTCATTGTTTTGAGGTTATGATGATTTCATTTCACACATGTAAGATAAACGCTTGATAAATCTGAATTGAAACTCATATAGCGAATTCATTAGAATATGTAAAACAAGGAATTGAGAGAGCAAAAACAAAGGAGTTTACATAGTTATGAAAGGTGAGTTGGAAATGGTGTTTGTAGATGTAATAGATGTTAAACAAGGATTGGCGATATACAGAATCAAAGAAAGTTTTTTTAAAAAGAAATTTTCATTTAAAAATATTTTTCTCTCTTCTTCCGAGTGGAAAAAGATTAGGAATCAATTTTAAACATTTATGATTGATGTAAGCACTAGAGCTGCTCGAGCATTATTTTATGCATCGCAAGCTTGGAGAATTTTAAGAGAGCAAGCACTCGAACGCGATCACTACGAATGCGTTTGGTGCAGAGAAGAAGGCAAAGTTACAACAGAGAACCTAGAGGTTGACCACATCAAGGAACTAGAGTTCTATCCAGAGTTCGCTCTTGACTTAGATAACCTTAGAACTCTATGTAAGGAATGTCACAATAAACGTCACGGTCGTTTCCAATTTCGAAAATCTAAAAAAATGATTGAGAAAAATTTCAGAACAGACGAATTTTGGGGATGATAAGACCCCCCGGTAAAAAAAATCCAAAGATTTTAAGGTTCTGGGAACCGGTGGGAGGGGTCAACTGTCCAAATTTTTAACAAAAAATTAAAGGGGGTGGGGGGTAATGGAAGAATACTCGGAAAAAAATATAAAAGAATTAGAAAATCAGCTACTTTCTAAAATCGGCTATTTTAGTCCTAGAAAAAAGGATGCGGTTCAGTATGAAAAAGTCAATCGCTATATTTATCTTGTCAAACTTCTCTATGAGCTGAAAGCTAAACTTCATGAAGACGGATTGGTCATCACTGTTCATAATGGGCAACAGAGATTTCAAAAAGCGAACTCTCTCATCAAGGAAATCAACACAACAAGCAATCAGCTTTTGGCTATTGAGCGATCGTTTGATTTTGAGGTGGAAAACTCGCCTGTTGAGAAACCGATGTCTGGAAGTGATCTGTTATGATTTCTCATCCGCTGGTTGATGACTACATCAAAATGGCCGAGAGTGGAGAAATTGTCGTCAACAAGGAAAGAAAGTTGTTGTTTAAAATCATCAAGGAGAAAATCTATCCTCGTGATGATCTATATTTTGATAATGACTTAATTGACAAGTTCATTCGTTTTGCGGAAAAGAACTTTTTCCCTTTGGCGAAGTACCAGCTTTTCTTAATTCCGTTTATCTTTCTTTTTCGGAAGGTAGACGGGGAGCCACACTTTGACGAGTATCTATACACTCTTTCTCGTGGGGGTGGTAAGAATGGTTTCATGTCTGCTAGATCCTCGTTCTTTATCAGTCCTATCTACCCTATCAGAGATTATGATGTGACTATCACTGCCAATTCTGAGAAACAGGGCAAGGTTTCATTTGAGGAGGTCTATGAGACTATTCAAAGGCGTGGTCTTGAGGACCATTTCTATCTAACTAAAATGTCTATAACAGGTCGAGCGAATAACTCGGTCTTTTCTTTTCGGACGAATAATCCGAAGACCATGGACTCTGCTCGCGATGGCTGTCTAGAGTTTGATGAGATTCACCAGTTTGAAGATGATAAGGCTGTGAAGGTTCAAAGGTCCGGTCTTGGTAAGATTGCTCATGCTCGTACTTTCTACAACGGTACGAATGGATATGTGCGTGAGGGATTCTATGACAAGTTGATAGAAAAGTCTATGCAAATCTTGAATGGAGAGGTTGATGATTTCAGGCTATTCCCCTTTATCTGCAAGCTAGACAGTGCGGATGAAGTGGACGACATGAAGAACTGGCCAAAGGCAAATCCGATGTTGGATGAAAGTACGCCTTACGCTAAAAGGCTGCTTGCGAGAACCAAGGCTGACTATGATGATCTTGAGTTGGAACCGTCTGGCCGTCAGGAGTTCATGACTAAACGGATGAACCTTCCTGAAGCAGACCTTGAGAAAGATGTTACCTCTCGGGATAAGTTGGTAGCTTGTCTACGGTCTCCTGGTATCGACTTGAAGGGTCGGTCATGTGTGGCTGGCTTTGACTATGCGAGCATCCGAGACTTTGCGAGCGTTGGTTTGCTATTTAAGAATGGAGATGAATTCATCTGGAAACAACATTCATTTGCTCGTAAAGCATTTTTGAAAGCTTTCAAGTTAAAAGCTCCTATCCAAGAATGGGCAGACAGAGGCTTGTTTACGATTGTGGATGGTCCTAGTATTGACCCTCGTTTATTGGTCGAAAAATTGAATGAATGGAGTAGAGAATATCAAATCGAGCTAGTCTGTGCCGATGGTTTCAGAATGGACTTGTTAAAACCTCTTTTGGAAGAGGCTGGCTTCGACTATGAGTTCTTGCGCAATCCTGGGGCTATTCAATCGAAAGTAGCGCCAATCATTGAAGATGGATTTGCGAACGAGCGATTTGTCTTTGAAGATGATAACTCTATGATCTGGTATACAGACAACACCTACGTCAAAGAGGACAAGGATGGCAACAAGCGTTTCTTGAAGAAAGAGCCTGTCAGAAGAAAGACAGATGGATTCCATGCTTTGATAGCTGCTCTCTACAAGCGAGAGCTTGTGCAAGAGTCGAATGTTGGGGAATTCCTTGACATGATTGATAGTTGGGATTTTTAACATAAGAATAAATTTTGGGTGGGTGGTCGGCAGAAATTAAAAGAAAGGAGGAAGTGCATTGGGGTTACTGAATTTATTTAAGCGTGAAGTACCAGAGGTTGGTTTTGAGTTCGAGGATCTTGAGCGGATGTTTGGCAATCTTCAACTGAAAAGCTTAGCGGTTGATAAGTCGGCCGAGTTCATCGCTCGAATTTTTGCTAAGTCAGCATTTAAGTATAAAGAAAACGGTAAGGCTAAGTCTTCTGATTGGGACTACTTGCTGAATGTAAGGCCGAACAAGAATGAATCTGCGTCAGAGTTTTGGCAAAAGGTCGTATACAGGTTGATTACTAAGAATGAGGTCCTAATCTTTCTTACAACTGATGATCAGTTGCTTGTTGCTGACTCTTATACACGGACTAAATATGCTGTTTATGATGATGTGTTTGAGTTTGTAACTTGTAGAGGTTTCACGTTTGAGAAGCGTTTTCGGATGAGTGAAGTCATTTTCTTACAGTACAACAATAATCGACTGCAAGATTATATTTCTGACTTATTTGCTGATTACGAGAAGTTGCACACTCGTTTGGTCGAGGCCTTGGCTAGGAATAATCAAATCAGAGGAACTCTCAAAACAAAAAACAATGGGAGTTTTAATGAGCAGATGCGTGATAAACTCCAATCATATGCTGATGGTCTCTTTAAATCATTTAGCACCAAGACGATTGCCATTGTTCCAGCTCAAGATGGAATGGAATATTCTGAGCATACGAATACAACAGGAACTTCAAATATTTCTGTTGATGAGTTGAAGAAGCTTCGTCGGCAATTTGATGATGAGGTCGCTGACGTCTTAGGGATTCCAACAGCTTTAATTCATGGCGACATGGCTAATCTGGAAAATAGCCAAAAAATGTTTAATAGTTATTGCTACCAATCACTCGTTAAGAAAATGAGTGATGGGCTTAATTTCGCCTTGGTATCAAGACGGGAATACGAGCGCAATCATCTATTTGTAATCATCGGCGAAGGTCAGAGAGATAAGTTTGCACTCGCTGGAAGCATTGATAAGCTTATTTCTTCTGGAGCGATGACTCGAAACGAGGTGCGCTCTGAACTTGGCTTAGAATCTGTCCCTGGTGGCGATAAATTCCTCATCACCAAAAACTATCAACTTGGTGAACAGTTAGAGAAAGGAGGTGAGAAAGAAGATGAAAGTAATTCCGATTAAGGGTACGATTGTATCAAACAACGACAGATGGCTTTACGATTGGCTTGAGTGGGATGCAACCGCTCCGAAAGATGTTGTCCTCCCTGAAAGTGGTGAACCGATTGAGGTTCATATCAATTCGGGCGGTGGAGATGTTTATGCTGGTAGTGAAATCTATACTGCTCTACGCTCGTATCCTGGCGACGTGACCGTGAAGATTGTCGGCATTGCAGCAAGCGCAGCAAGCGTGATTGCAATGGCAGGAGATACGGTTGAAATCAGTCCGACTGCCCAAATCATGATCCATAATGTTTCAACGCAAGTAAACGGAGACCATAATGCCTTGCTTCACGAGGCTGGTGTTCTAGAAGGGTTTAATAAGTCTATTGCTAGCGCTTATGTCCATAAGACTGGCAAGGCACTTGATGACCTGCTTGGATTGATGAACAAGACTACCTGGTTTGATGCTGAGTCAGCTTTGAATCATGGATTTGTAGACAAGATTATGTTTGCAAATGAAGTTGCTCCGACTCTAGTAGCGAGTGAAACTCCTATGATCCCAAGTGATTTTATCGAGAAAATGAGGTCAGCAATGACACCGGATATTGATAAAATCGCAGAACTGGTAGCTGAAAAGCTAGAAGCTAAACTACCAGATATACAAATCAACAAAGAGGCTTTTGAAAATAGCGAATTTCTACAGAAGAAATTTAATTTTCCAGAAAGTCCAGAAAATAACACAGACAAGGCTGTACCGAAAGGGTTCGGTCTTTTTATGTTTTAAGAAAGGAAAAAACAGAATGACAATGCAATTATCTAACCAATTTGAAAAACAACGTCAGGCATTTTTGGATGCTGTTGCAAATGGTGCACCTCAAGAAGAACAAGCGAAGCTATACAATGACATGATCGAGTCCATGACAAATGAAATGATGGCTCAAGCTCGTGATGCTGCCCGTGAAGAAGTTTCAACCTTAAATCCATACGATGCTAAGCTGACCGCTGAAGCTCGTGAGTTTTTCAATAACATTGAAAAAGCCGCACCTAAGGGAGTTGAAAAACTCTTCCCACAAGAAACAATCGACCGTATCTTTGAAGATATGGTTATGGTACGTCCACTCCTTCAGCATATCGGCCTTAAAAATGCTGGTATCCGTTTGAAATTCCTTAAATCAGAGCAAACTGGTCAAGCTGTTTGGGGCAAAATCAATTCAGAAATCGAAGGACAACTTAAACAAGAATTCAACGATGAAGAAGCAATTCAACACAAGTTGACTGCTTTCGTTGTGATTCCAAAAGATGCCGAAAAATTTGGTCCAGCTTGGTTGCAAAAATTTGTTTCTGCACAAATTACAGAAGCCTTTGCCGCTGCCCTTGAAGCTGCTTTCTTGAACGGCGATGGAGACAACAAACCTATCGGTCTTTCTCGTACTCTCTCAGGGACTGTTGAAAGCAATAAGACAACTTATGCTGAAAAAACAGCTCAAACTGCTAAGTTGACTTTTGCTGACTCAGCAACCGTAGTCAAAGAATTGACAAATGTTTACAAACATCACTCTGTAAAAGCGGACGGAACAACTCCAGTTGCAGTAGAAGGCAACCTTGTGATGGTTGTTAACCCAGCTGATGCTTGGGATGTAAAGAAACAATACACTTCGTTGAATGCTCAAGGAGTTTATATCACTGCGATGCCATTTAACCTTATCTTGGTTGAATCCGTGGCGCAGACTGCTGGTAAAGTCACTACATTTGTCAAAGGTCGTTATGATGCCTTTGTCGGTGGCGGTATTTCATTCGGTCGCTACACAGAAACCTATGCTTTGGAAGATTTGAACCTCTACACTGCTAAGCAATTTGCTTATGGTAAGGCTCACGATGAAAAGACTGCAGCAGTCTGGACTCTACAACTTCCTCAAGCCTAATCTAGGAGTTGAACCATGACTCCAGAAGAACAACTTCATCCACTCCTTAAATCTTTCAAGGAGCGGATGAGGATTTTTCATACTGGAGAGGATAACAACCTCTCTAAAATGTTGGAAAGTTCTGAGTCAGCCATCCTCAGTCTGGTCGGTAGTAAGGACTCTGCTGATCCACGAGTGAGAGAGCTTATTTTAGAACGTGCTCGATATGTCTACAATGACCAAGTTGAATTTTTCTACGGAAACTTTCAAGGAGATTTGATGGCATTATCACTAGAAAATTACAAATTGGAGGAAAAACATGATTAAGGTTTTAAAAGGCTTTTACGACATCAAAGAAGGGGTGTTTCGTTCTGTTGGCCAAGAATTTGAAGAGTCAAAAGAGCGTTTCGATGAAATCAACGAAGCGTTACCTGGCTTTGTTGAATGGGAAGACAAACAATCAGAAGTAACAATGTCTGATGTCCTATCAGACTAATCGTCCCAGCTATCGATATAAAAAGCCAGAGGCTCAAAACGGAGACCTGAGAACCCCCTTGACCTTCTATACTTCTAAAGTCGAGGAGGGGCTTCATGGTCGTGATGTGAGTCACGAGAAGGCTTTTTTTACGATGGGCCAAGTTTACTCTCCTAGCTTTAAAGATATCGAGATTGCGACTGGTAAGTCGATGAAAGCTAAGATGACTCTGAAAATTCGTGATCCTTTGTCTGATTATCAGCCGAAGAATGAGCATTTTGTCGAAGTCGGAGACAGTCGTCTCAGTGGTGAAAAATGGCAAATTATCGATGTGCGTCCTGATTTTGACAATCGGGATTTTTTGATAGTTGTTATCGGTGGTGGTCAAGATGTCTAGTGGTGCAGAATTGAGAGGCATTGACGATGTTCTTAGAAACCTTGAAGCCCGTCTTGGTGACACAAAGGTCAAACGTGCTACGAGTCGAGCCTTGAAGGCAGTCGCAAACGAGACTCTAGAAGAGTTCAAAGGTGCTCTGCAGGTCTACAAAGATACTGGAGAAACCATTGAAAGTGCTACCGCTGGACGTGTGACGGGTCTTGCTAGTGGTGTTCCTGTTGTGACAATCGGTTTTGGTGAGGGTTCTCGCTGGCGTTTGGTTCACTTGAATGAGTTTGGATATGGTAAGAATCCACATCCAAGGGGGTTCGGTGTCATCAGACGATTTTCAGAGGCTCATGCTAAAACATACAAATACAGAATCGCTAGTCATTTGAAGACGGAGGGGTTTTAGATGGTTAAAGATAAGTTTGATGAACTCTATGAGACTTTGAAAAAAGATGCGTCTTTAGCTGGAATCAGTATCAAATCTTTCAAACGTCCTGACTCACTACCAAATAATGAGCCAAGTATCGTTATTAGACCAGTTGGTCCGCCAATGCAAGCAGTCCATGGCAGTAATACGAGTCTGGCTAAGACATTTCTCTATCAGGTCAATGTAGAGTCTACTAATTACACGGAGTGCAAAGTACTCCAAAGAAAAATTGAAAAGATTATGGAAGACCAGGGATTTTATCAAACTAATGGTGGTTTGGATGAATGGATTCCAGAAATCAAACGCTATGTAGATGCTCGGACCTACAAAGGTCAGAGTGCTCTATACGAAGAATACTAAATTAAAGAAAGAGGTGCTATAAATGGCATTGGTTGGTTTTAAACGTATGACAATTCGTGTGTTGGATGGAAATGCTAATCCGACACTTGGAGAAAACCTTTTTGTAATTGAAGGTCAAACCGGTAAAGGTGCGACTCGTACCGCTAAAATTTCAGGTCTTGCAAGTGATCCAGTAAAAACATATGGTAGTGATGTCGCTTACCACGTATCAAACCGTGGTGTTGGCGATGTGAAGATGGAACTAACTGCGGTTGATATTCCTTCAACAGTACTCGCTAAAATCCTAGGACATCAAGTCAAAGATGAAATTATTGGTATTGGCGCTGATACAGTTGCTCCATACTGCGCTGTTATGCTTGAGTCTCAGACTGCAAATGGGACTCAGGCACAAGTCGGATTCTTCAAAGGACAATTCTCAATGGACGCTGAAGAACTTGAAACGCTTAAAGATAAGCAAGAAGAACTTCCAGATGACAGCTTGAGTTTCGCTGCTATTGCAAGTGATGACACTGAAACAAATGGTCTTTACTATGTGAAATACATTGGTAAAGATGATGCTAAGCTCAAAAAATTCAAAGGGCAACTTAAAATGGTTGCTGCAGGGTAGGAAGAGGGCGCAAGCTCTCTTTTTATCTTTTTTTCTAGAAAGGAAAGTAAATGGCTAAGGTTAAATTTTTAATTAAAAATGAAAAGGGTCAAGATGTTCAAAAGACCAGTAAGGAAATTACTACCAAGGACTATCGCGACTACTTGATTCTCAATGAAGCACTATCATCTGATGTGTCAGAGGTAGAGAAATTAGACAAGCAATTGGAATTTATCGCCTCACTGTTTGAAGATTTGGAAGTGGAAGAACTTTTGAAATTCACGGATATGGCAGATATTTTTGCGGTATTTGCAGACATCTACTCTCATCTGGTGGGTGATGTTGACCCAAAGGAGAAAAAATAAAGCCAAGTGAAGCGCTGAAAAGGTTTTATGGATTTGTCAAGCAAGCTACTGAGGGTCCATATGGAATGAGTATTCGTGATGTGATGGATACGAGTTGGGAGGACTTGATGGGTGTTCTTGGTGAAGCTGAATCTGCTAAAACTGAGGAAGTCATGGATCTTGCTGACTTTCTAGAAATGATTTAAAAAGGAGGATTTGAATGGCAGGTGGAACGCCGTTAGGTCAAATGTATATCGAGCTAGGGCTGGACGTGTCGAAGTTCAATCCTACTCTAAATGGTGCTAAGAATGCGGTTAAATACTTTCAAAGCAATGTAAAGGCGCTAGACAGCTCCCTTAAAAATAACGGGAAAAACACAGACTTGCTTCAAGCTAAGTACAAGACACTTGGCCAAGCGATTGAAGCGCAAAGAAAAGTCTTGGACCAGATGAAGAAAAGTTTTGATACTCTCGAACCTGGTACGGCTAAGTTTGATAAGGCTGCTGCTGAGATTGAACGTGAGAATGCTAAGTTGGCAGCCATGGAAGGTCAACTCCGTAACGTGCAACAAGCTTTGATTGCAGTTGGTAAGGAGAATAGCTTTGCAAACCGTATCAATAAATTTGGAGACGGCCTTATCAAAAGTGGCGATAAAATCAAGACTTTTGGCGATAGTGTTTCAAGTCTGGGAGGAAAACTAACTACTGGTTTGACTCTTCCTTTGGTTGCTAGTGTTGGTATGGTTACGAAAGCAGCTGTTGACTATGAATCTGCTTTTGCAGGTGTTAAGAAAACGGTAGATGAGACCGCAACCGTATCCTACAAGAACTTATCTGACGGCATTCGTCAGATGGCTAAAGAATTGCCAGCTAGTGCGGTTGAAATCGCAAATGTCGCCGAAGTGGCTGGCCAGTTGGGCATCAAGGCTGAGGACATCCTTACATTCTCGCGAACCATGATTGATATGGGAGAATCAACGAACTTGAGCGCTGAAGAAGCTGCGACAGCCATTGCCAAGATTGCGAATATCCTAGGACTGACATCGGACGAATATGGACGGTTTGGGGCATCTGTTGTTGATTTGGGTAACAATTTTGCAACAACTGAGCGTGACATCGTTGAGATGACAAATCGTTTGGCGGCTGGTGGTAAGCTGGCTGGTCTAACTGCTCCAGATATCCTTGGTCTTGCTACTGCGATGAGTTCGGTTGGTATTGAGGCTGAGGCTGGTGGTACCGCTATGACTCAAACTTTGACGGCTATTGGTAATGCTGTTTCATTGACAGGTAAGGGCGCAGCAGATGACTTGAACCTCATCGCCAAAACTGCTGGAATGACCTCAGAGGAATTCCAACAGGCTTGGAAAGAGAAGCCAGTCGTTGCTTTGCAATCATTTATCAAAGGGCTCAAGGACGCACAAGAAAAAGGCGTGAACATGAACGCTATTTTGGCGCAACTTGGAATGACGGGTATCCGACAAAGTAACATGCTGAAATCCTTAGCTCTAGCATCTGATAAAATGGGCGATGCTGTTGATCGTTCAAATAAGGCCTGGAAAGAGAATACTGCTCTGACCAATGAAGCCAATAAACGATACGAAACCACAGAATCACAATTGAAGATGTTTAAGAACCAGGTAACTGATTTGGCGATTGAGTTTGGAGGGCCGCTTTTAAAGGCTCTACGAGACGTTCTAAAGGCTGGTAAACCTTGGATTGACACGCTGTCTACAATGGCTAAACACTTTAGTTCTATGTCTGAAGAAGAACAAAGAAACGTTCTCATGTGGGTGGCATTGACTGCTAGCGCTGGACCGGCTTTAACACTTTTTGGCAAAGGCATTGGAATTATTGGAAGTTTGACAAAAGGGATTGGGTGGCTTACTAAAGGAACTAGTAAAGCAGTAGGTGGCATCTCCTTAATGCACAAAACTTTTCAGGCCTTTAGAACGACTGGAAACCTGTCCTCTGCCTTTAAATTGGCATCTGGTGGAGCTGTAGCGCTTGGTAATGCGACTGCATCTGCTTCAACATCTACTGGGCTCTTGACAACTGCAATGGGTGGTCTCGCAAATCCATTAGGCTTAATAGTTGGTAGTCTTGCTATTGCGACTGCTGCTGCTGTTTATTTTGGCAACGAGAAAGACAAGGCTCGCATCAAGACTGAAGAATTTGGTTCTCAGTTGAGCAATACTGCTCGTGGAGAATTGCGAAGTTTTCAAAAAACGGTTAATGAAACCAGTACAGCTATTGCAAATTTCGGTACTCATGCCGGAGATGCTGAAAAGGTCTCTGGAGCCTTTAAAAAGCTATATGAAGAGATTACTGCCGCTGCGGATAAAACCAACAAACGTATGGAGGAGTTGGGCGCTAAGTGGGGCCTAAGTGAAGAAGATATTGCAAAAGCTAAGGAAAGAAACGGGCAGGTTGTCTCTAATACTGAGGCAATGATGAATCAAATCAATGAGATTTATCAGCGACATAACGGTGATGCGAGCAAGTTCTCTCAAGAGGAGAAAGAAATCATCCTGAACAATCAGAATGAGATGATTAAGGCTAAACTCTCGATGATGGACTTGTCAGCAGAACAACAGAAGGCAGCTTTACAAGCTTTGAATGGCGACGTCAGAAGTCTGAACGAAACACAACTGAAGCATACTAGAGATGTCTTAAAACAAGCGCTTGATGAGGAGAAGAAACTCTACGAGAACTCAAAAAGCGAGCTGAAAGAGTTGTTAGACGGAAAGGCTATTGACCAGGAGACTTACAACAAGAAATTGCAAACTCTAGAAGCAAACCACACTCAAACGATGGAAGCTTTAGGAAGTAAGTATTACCAGGTCGTGCAAAATCTTGATGCTAAGGTAAAAGCTCGAACTGGCCAAAGTTGGAACTACTGGGAAGAAGCCAAGAAAGTTCTGGAAGAATACGGTCTGTCCTATGAAGAAATCGGGAAGAAAGCTGCTGAAGCTTCTCAAAAGGTAGGTAATTCACACAGCATCCTTGCTAACTATACTAGTGAGATGAGCAAGGAAGTGAAAGAAGCTAATGATGCTTGGTCGTTGCTTGTCGGTAACATTGATAAGAACGGAAATTTCCAAGTCAAGTCTAATGTAAAAGAAGTCATCGGAGAGGCTGCCAAATCTGCTGAAGGTTGGAAACAATTGCAGTTTATCGCTAAAACTGCGGAAATCAATTCAAACGCTCGTGTTACAATTGCTGAGGCTCTTGTCGAATCCGGGAAATGGAAAGACATGACTCTCGAAGAGAAACAAGTGATTGTCAAGAACCAAGCTGGGCTACAAGCTATCTTTGATAGTGAAACTCATCTTAAAACATGGAACAGTATGCCGGCGGAAATCAAAGAACTTCTCATGAAGAATACAGACATCATGAATAAGGCGGAGGAAGCCTCAAAAACTCTGTCTAACTATGAAGCTCTGAAACCAAAACAGAAGGAGTTGCTGGCTAATGATGAAAGCGTCCGAAAAGCAGTCGCTCGCTCAACTGATACTTTGACAACCTGGAATGCCACGACTCCATTTACAAAAGATTTGAAGGCCGATCCTACGAATGTTTTGAACAACGGCCAGTTATCTATCGATAAGATTACAGCTTGGAATTTTGCATCTGCCGAGACTAAATCTTTAAATGCAGTAGATAATACAAGTGCTGCTGTTGGGAGTGCTCAAGCAAGTGTAAACTCTCCGAAACAAATAGCACCTATCAATTTGTTCGCGACTGACCAGACTAGTGGTGTACGAGATGAGACAAGCAGTGCTATTAATGCCATTAAACAATATAATCCAGTAGATATTCTTGCTAAGAATAGCACGCAAGGAACTGTAAATGAAGTACAAAGTGGTGTTAATAGTATTCAGGACAAAACGGTTACAATCAGTGCACGAGATAATGCGTCAGGCGTTCTTTCAGGTATTAAGAGCTGGATTGATAGCGTGACCGGTAATTTCTTTACGAATATCTTTGCGAGCAAACATGCCCATGGGACTAACTATCACCCGGGCGGTCTTGCTATCGTCAACGACCAAAGGAACAGTAACTATAAAGAAATGGTTACTCTACCGAATGGTCGGAGTTTCATCCCACAAGGTCGGGATGTCCTACTCCCTCTTCCAAAAGGTTCTAAGGTCTTGCGAGCGGATAAGACAAGAAGATTGATGCGTGAGATGGGTGTTCCAAAATATGCTTCTGGTATCGGGATCCCGAGCGACTCGAAATTCCTCCGTGAAATTGAAGAAGCGCAACGTAATATCACAATTCAGACTACTAGCGTCCAAAATGGGCAGGATACAGAAAAAGTCGTTGCTGAGATGAGGATTCTGAGGGCAAGTTTAGAAAAATTGCTTATTGCTATCCTCAACAAGGATACGAACGCTTATATGGATAGCTCTGTAGTGACGGATATTATAACCAAGAAGCAGAGAGAGCGAGAAAGAATGACACTAAGAATGAAAGGAGTGCTTGAATGAGTGAAGTGACAATGCGTTTCAATAAAACTGATTTTCGAGACCTTATTGAAATCCATGACATCCAACGAGAGATCGGGAACAATCGCTCTATCTCTATCGACCAAGCACCAAGAATCGGAGTCAATATTCAGCAACAAACCATTGATGCAAAATATATCAAGGTAGATTTTTCGATCTGGTCCGAAGACAGAAATACCCTCAAGCACAAGCTTGCGGGTATTTTTAATGTTGATAGTCCTAAAGAGCTGACATTTTCAGATGAGCCTGACAAATACTATCTGGCCATGCCGATTGAGAGTATTTCAATGCAAGAAACGAGCGGTCGAAGGTCAACCGGTTCTATAAAATTCATTGTTCCAGACGGTGTAGCCCATAGCTCAGCTTATAAGAATTTCAATAGTGATTCAAACGCACAGACTACAACCGATAAAATGGTTTTTGACTTAGTAAACAATGGGACGGTTGAGGCCTTTCCAATTATCAGAGTTAAGCATAATGCTGAAAATGGATATATAGGTCTTGTCAATAATAATACAGCTTTTGAGATGGGAAACCGTGAGGAGGCTGATACTGAAACAGTAAAGCGCTCTGAGGTCTTGCTTGACTTTCGAGGCGACAAAATCGCTCAAGGGTTGACGCAAGCAGTAAAAAATAGCTCAGTGACTAATGGTTCAGAGAATTTAATTGGGACATCGGAGCTAATTACAACAGGCAGTAAGAAACGTGTCAAATTAAGAGAACAGTTTAGCGGAACATATAATAAAAGCTATTCAACAGGCTTATCATGGGAGATACCAGCTGACTCAACAGGTCAAAAAGGCTCTCTAAATGATTATATTTTTTGTAAATTAGTCTATCAACTTGAGTCAATAGCTCAATGTGGTTTTATCAAGGTGGCTGTATCTGATACAGCAGGTCAGTTTTTGTATGGGGTTGAAACTTACAAGAGATATAACGGTCTATATTGTGGATTTAATGTCTTTGCCACTAATAATAACGGAGATTATAACTTTCTCAATACTTTGGATTTTGACTCATCTAGCGATAGCAATAGAAATCCTTTTACATTATCAAGAGGACAGTTTGAAATTAAGCGAAATGATGAGAAAATCCAAGTTTACTACAACGGTTCATACTATAATTTTGTCGTCCCTGAAATCAGGGGCAAAAAGTCAGCTAAAATCCATGTCACGATAGGCGCTTTTCACGGAAAGCCAATCATCTCTTACTTATATCTTGATGAGTTGATGTATCGTAAGGACTTTGTGCAAGCATCAAGAGACATTCCTAATCGCTATCCTATCGGTTCAAATGTTGTAATTAACAGTGAAGATGATACGGTCTATATTGACGGAATCGCTAAAGCTGAAGAGGTTGTCGATGGCTCACAATGGCTATCTATACCGCCTGGAAATTCTAAACTTGAGATGTATTTTTCAAGTTTTATAAAGAAAAAACCAACCGTGACAATCGAATTTGAAGAAAGGTGGCTATAATGCTTTTAACAATTCATGATGCAAACTTACAAAAGGTTGCTTTTGTTGATAACCGCAAACAAAGTACACTTAATTATTATGGTGATACATGGAATAGAAGCTTACAAACAGGATCATCTACTTTTGAATTTACTGTATTTAAAAAGGCTATTAAGTCAGACACTCCAACCCAAAAAGCCTATTCTTATCTGAATGAACGGGCGTGGGTATCTTTCAAATATCATGGCAAGAGCTTTATTTTCAACGTTATGCAGGTTGAAGAAAATGAGCAGACAATTAAATGTTATTGCGAAAACCTCAATCTTGAGCTTATCAATGAGATAACCAACCCTTACAAGGCTACAAAGGCTATGAGCTTTGCTGAGTATTGCGAAGCTATGGATTTATTAAATTATACTCATCTTGTTATTGGCATCAATGAAGTATCAGATAATAAACGTACTCTTGAATGGGAAGGGCAAGAAACCAAACTAGCCCGTCTATTGAGTCTTGCCAAACGCTTTGATGCTGAGATTGAGTTTGATACACAATTAAACGCTGATAGCACAATCAAAAAGTTTAGTGTCAACGTCTATCATGAAAATGATGATACTCATCAAGGTGTAGGTCGTATCAGAAACGATATAAGCTTAAAATATGGCAAGAATATCACTTCTATCACCCGTAGAGTTGATAAGACAGGTCTTTTCAATTCAATCCGGCCAACTGGTAAAAGACGATTAAAAAACGGATCTGGTGAAGAAGTTGAAGAAGTAGTTACAATACAAGGTCTTGATGAGTGGAAAAAGTACAACAAGGATGGAATTTGTGAATTTTATCAATTAGGCTCCCATCTTGTTGCTCCAATCTCTATGCAGCTATATCCATCAACGTTCACACATTCAACAGGTACTCTAGACCAGTACACAAGAAAAGATTTTAGTTACGATACCGACGATCCAAAAGAATTGCGACGTCTAGCATATAATGAACTAAAAAAAAATTGCTATCCAGCAATCACTTATGAAGTCGATGGCTTTGTCGATGTCGAAATCGGCGATACAGTCAAAATTCATGATTCTGGTTTCGCGCCACTTTTAACAGTACAAGCCAGAGTATCTGAACAAAAAATCAGCTTTTCAAATCCCTCTAGTAATAAGACAACTTTTTCAAACTTTAAAGCTTTAGAAAACCAACTATCAGACGGTATCAAAGAAGCTTTTGAAAGATTGTTTGAACAATCAATACCTTACACTATCAGGTTATCTACTGATAATGGTATAGCATTTAAAAATGGCCAAGGTCAGACGATTGTGACACCTACCCTTATGCGAGGGAACAAGGTCATCAATAGTGGATGGCGCTGGGTGGTGGATGGTGTAATCAAAGCTACAAGCTCTAGTTACATTGTCCGAGCTTATGACATCAATCAAAAGATGGTTTTGACGGTATCAGCATGGGTGGATAACAAAGAGGTAGCCTCTGAGCAGTTGACTCTCATCAATACATCGGATGGGCTACAAGGTCAAAAAGGGGGCACAGGACCGAAAGGTGACCCTGGCCCTAAAGGCGACAGAGGAGAAAAAGGCGAAAAGGGAGACCGTGGGGAACGTGGGCTACAAGGACTCCAAGGCTTACAAGGTGCCAAAGGTGACCAAGGTATTCCAGGAGTTAGAGGAGCGGACGGTCGTACACAGTACACTCATATAGCTTATGCTGATACTATCTCAGGTAGTGGATTTAGCCAGACTAACGCTGACAAGATTTATATAGGAGTGTACGTTGATTTTAACTCAACTGACAGTGCCAATCCTGCTGACTATCGCTGGACGAGGTGGAGAGGCTCAGATGGCTTAAACGGCAAGGACGGCCCTCAAGGTATTCCAGGTAAACCAGGGACTGATGGTCGGACTCCCTATTTTCATAGGGCTTGGGCTAATTCTGCGGACGGTCGTACTGATTTTAGTACCTCTGATAGTACTAACAAGCGCTATTTAGGTACGCTAACGGATTTCACTGAGGCGGACAGTCAGGATCCTACAAGATACAACTGGACAGCTCTCTTTGATAATGTGAGGGTTGGGGCTCGTAATTTTGCTCTAGGGACATCTCACCCTACTATAGGAAATCAAGGGAAAATCTATACACTATCACAATCAGCTCAGAATTGGTCAACGGCTCAACCACTTTATTTAACGTTTGATTATGTGGCCTCTGAAACTATTAAAGGTTTTAGGGTTAATCGTGTAATTAAGTATAGAAACGGTTCGCCAGAACAGTGGGATTTTACCACTGATGATAAAGCCTTAGGAAGGCAATACATAGATACTACATCTGTTAAAGCTGGCACGTATTCTCAACCTTGGCAGTGGAAACCATACTCAAACGGTAGGACAAGCAATCTAATTGAAGAGATTGCCTTGTATCTAAATTTTGAGAACGGTTCAGATGGAACAGTTATCGTTTCAAATCTAAGAGTCAATACTGGGACAGTTCCTATTGATTGGATACCAGCTCCTGAGGATATTGAGGATAGCCTTAACTCTAAAGCCGACCAAGGGCTAACTCAGGAGCAACTGAACGCTCTCAATGAGAAAGCTGGAATTATCCAGGCTGAGCTCGAGGCCAAGGCTAGCGCTGACACGCTTGATAACTGGATTAAAGCCTATCAGGATTTTGTTAAATCTAATGAAATGGCTAGAGTTCAAGCTGAGAAAGATTTGATTTCAGCTAGTCAGCGTGTTTCAAATATTGCCAAAGATTTAGGAGAATTGTCTGACCGCTGGAATTTCATTGATACCTATATGAGTTCCTCAAATGAGGGGCTTGTGATTGGTAAGAATGACGGTAGCTCTAGCATGATGTTCAATCCAAACGGACGAATTTCAATGTTTAGTGCTGGTGTAGAGGTTATGTATATCTCTCAAGGTGTAATCCACATTGAGAATGGTATATTCTCAAAAACTATTCAAATCGGACGGTTTAGAGAAGAACAGTATCACATCAATCCAGACATGAATGTGATTAGATATGTAGGAGGTAACTAATGGCTGAATTTTGGTCAAATAATGATAGGAGCTATTATCTCAGACTGTGGGTAGACCAAGTATCCCAAAATATATCTGATAATAGCAGTCAAGTAAGACTAAGACTTGCTTTGACAAACGGTGCTCATACATTTGCAGATTATGACTGTACTGCCTCTGTAACCGTTGACGGTCAGACTTTGAGCTGGTCAGGTCGTCCATCTATGCTGAGTCAAAATAGCTCAATTATGCTGATTGATAAGACAGTAACAATTAGACATGAAAATGACGGTAAAAAAACGTTTGGGCTGTCTGCTGCATTTAGCGGTGGTGGTGGATGGTCACCAGGAACACTTTCAATCAGTAGGAACTCATTCACGCTCTCAACGATACCACGCTCAAGCTCTGTAAGCGTGAGCGCTGGGGACATTGGTAGTTTAGTAACTATCAACATTAACCGTCAGAGCTCCACTTTCAAGCACACGGTACGCTATTCCTGGGCTGGTAAGAACGGAACGATTGCAAGTAATGTAGACACATCTACAACGTGGGCGATCCCTCTTGACTTTGCAAACGACATCCCGAACTCTGCAACAGGTACAGGTACTATCTTTGTCGATACCTATTCAGGCTCTACCAAGACAGGCACACAGTCAACCACATTTACGGCAAGCGTGCCAGCTAATGTCAAGCCTAATTTTACAAGGATATCATTATCAGACTTAAATAGTGCTGCTCAGAACCTTATCCCAAACGGAAACACGTTCATTCAGGTAATCTCTAACATCAAAGTAGCGCTTAATGGTGCAGTTGGTTCTTACGGCTCATCCATCACTGGATACTATGCTGAGATTGTCGGCAAGAACCAATCCACAAGCTCGAACGGTGGAAGTCTAGGTATTATGAATTATCACGGAGCTATCAAAATCAGAGCAAGAGTCTCTGATAGCCGTGGCAGATGGTCAGATACTAGAGAGGTATCTGTAACAGTGCTTGAGTATTTTGCTCCTGCTCTTAGCTTTAGCATTGTAAGAACAGGTTCAACATCTAGCACATTGACGGTCACAAGAAATGCCAAGATTGCACCTCTGACAGTATCAGGGAGTCAAAAGAACTCAATGAGCTTGACTTTCAAAGTTGCAAGACTTGGTACTACTAATTTTCAAGCGGATACAGGACAAGCTACTGGAGCATGGACAAGTATCTCAAGTCTAGTCAATTCACAAGCTAACCTTGCTGGGAACTATCTAGCAAATCAGTCCTGGGTTGTGATCGGCACGCTTGAGGACAAATTCACACGGACTGATTTCATGGTCAATGTGGCCACAGAGAGCGTGGTTTTGTCTTATGACCGCTCTGGCGTGGGCGTCAATAAAATTCGTGAGCAAGGCGCTCTTGATGTTAAGGGTGACATCTACGCTAATAATCAGCCTATCCAACAGTATCAAATCACTGACAATAATGGATGTGGGAAGATCATCAAACAGGATTTTAATTCCATGAAAAATACTGGCTTTTGGTGGATAGACGGAAACTCTCAAAATAATCCATTTGGGGCTTGGGGGATGTTGGAGGTCTTCAGACCTAACCCTAACTCTCAGGAATGTATCCAACGCTTCACAACATCTTTAGGATATATGGCAGTTAGGGAGAATGGTTTTGATAACAACTGGAGGCCATGGCGCTACCTAGTGCAACAATCAAAATCCACTAACAATTCTGATTATGTAGCTCTGCTAAAATCAGAAAGCGATCCGACTTCTTGGCGAAACATAACTCTACAAAATGGGTGGCAACATCATCAGCAGTACAATGATGTACAATATTCAAAGTCGTTCGATGGAGTGGTGTACTTGCGTGGAGTTGGGACGAAAGGAAAGACATCTTACGGGACAGTTATAGCTCAATTACCAACTGGATTTAGACCGTTACATTCAACTTACGTTTTTGCGCTCAACGATGATTTTACAGTCGCGGTTTTATGCATTTTAACATCGGGAGAAATAGTTGTAAGAAAGAACGTTGACGCCACTTGGCTCAATTTCGATAATGTTTCATTCAAAATTTAAAAAGGAGGAAATATGAAACTAGAATATGGTTCAAAATCACAAGAATTTGATGCAAGCGGAGCCACGTCCGCTACAAAGGTCACGTTAGTCAATGCAGACGGTGCTATCGTACCTATCTTGCTACCAGCTGATAAAATCAGCTTGTCAAATACAGAACTCTTTGAGCTGGCACTTGAGGCTCTTTATCAAGAGAATTTCCCAAATCGTGCTGAAAATGAACGTTTTAGCAAGGTAAATCAAGAACTGCAAAAGAACAAAGAGGCAGCGGATAAAGCTGAGCAAGCAGCGGCAGAAACAAAAGAAAATCTTGATACTGTTTCAGCTATCACAGAGGTATTGATTGCTCTTGCTATTTCACAAAGTGGAGGTATGCCTACCAACGCCTATGTCAAGGTAGCAGCATTTGTTAAGCCACTAGTCAAGAGTACACGCTACTCAAATGGAGACATCATTGCCATGCCTTATCCGTTTGAAAACAATGCCAAATGGCCAAGTGGAACCAAGACTATCTTTAAGTTCCAGATGCAGGCTAATGAGGGCTATACATACAAGGACCAGGCTCTTGCTGAGATGCTACAACAAGGCGTGTTGACTGTGGTCATGCCACGCATTGAGTAAGGAGGATTTTATGTCATGGTCTGAAATAATCGAGAAAATGATACATGCGATTACTCAGCTAGCCCCCACAATTGGAGTTGTTGCGACTGGTTGGTTCGGCATGCGAGCCAGTAAAGCAGGTCATCTCAACCAAGAACAGTTCAAGGAGCTGAAGGGGGAATTGAGCACTATCCATGCTATCGGTGAGGAGAACAAGCAAAATATAACTGAAATCAACAACAAGCTGGCTGTGCATGATGAAGCACATCTAGCTACTATGTATCTACGGCTGGAGCGTGATATTACTGTTGCTCTCAAGCGTGGTTATACAAGCGTTCACGAGTCGGATATTATCCACAAAATGCACTCTAGCTACAAGAAGTTAGGTGGGAATGGGCGCATTGATGCCCTGTTTAACAAATTTGTAAATTTAGAAATCGCGGAGGAAAATACAAATGCAACAGATTAATGAAATTATTACTAACGGTGCAATCAGCATCCTTGTTATTTTAGCAGGGGTAGCAGTCAAGGCAGCCAAGGACTACTTGGTTCAAAAAGGTGGAGAAAAAACCATCAAAATCGTTGAAATCTTGGCCAAAAATGCGGTCAATGCTGTGGAGCAGGTAGCAACCGAAACTGGCTATAAAGGTGAAGAGAAGCTGGAGCAAGCACGAACTAAAATCCGTACAGAGCTTAGCAAGTACAATATCAGCATGACTGACAAGGACTTGGACACATTTGTTGAGTCAGCAGTTAAACAGATGAATGATGCGTGGAAGGAGCAATAGAAATGATCAAAATCAATAATAATACGATTTTCAATGGAATTGCAGGTTCTCGTCCGACTGAAAAACCAAAATACTACATCATGCACAATGATGAAGGAGCAATGGCCTAATGCATTGCCATAAAACGAAAGGAAAATAAACAAATGAAAAAAAACGACTTATTCATCGATGTGTCTAGCCACAATGGATACGATATTACAGGTATTTTGTCTGACATGGGTACACAGAATACTATTATCAAAATTTCTGAAAGTACAAGCTATATCAACCCTTGCCTGTCCGCTCAAGTTGAGCAATCAACCCCTGTTGGATTTTATCATTTCGCATGGTTTGGAGGTGACATCGAAGAAGCTGAACGAGAGGCACGCTACTTCCTTGATAATGTACCTCAAAAAGTAAAATACTTGTGTCTTGATTACGAAGATCACGCTAGCGGAGATAAACAGGCAAACACAGATGCATGTATTCGCTTTATGGAAATCCTCAAAGAAAATGGCTATGAGCCAATCTATTACAGCTACAAGCCATTCACGCTTAATAATATTTATTATGAGCAGATTCTTGCAAAATTCCCAAACAGCCTTTGGATTGCTGGCTATGGCTTAAACGATGGAAACGCTGATTTTGAATACTTCCCATCTATGGACGGTATCAGATGGTGGCAATACTCTTCAAATCCGTTTGACAAGAATATTGTCCTGTTAGATGATGAGGAAGATAATTCAATCAGTAAAAACGATCTAAAAAGCCTTAATACCATAGCCAATGAGGTCGTGCAAGGCCTTTGGGGTAATGGGCAAGAACGTTTTAATAACCTATCAAATGCTGGTTACGATGCGCAAGCCGTGCAAGACAAGGTAAATGACCTCTTAAATGCTGAAAATACTAGTAAAGACTTGGATACGTTAGCTAATGAAGTGCTACAAGGCTTGTGGGGGAACGGTCAAGAGCGTTTCAACAGACTAACTGATGCAGGTTATGATGCCGAAGAGGTTCAAGACAAAGTAAATAGCCTTTTAGGTGGTGGAAACACCGTAGATCTTAATACCATAGCCAATGAGGTCGTGCAAGGCCTTTGGGGTAATGGGCAAGAACGTTTCGACAACTTAACAAACGCTGGTTACGACGCACAAGCCGTGCAAGACAGAGTGAATGAATTGCTTTCTTAACAAAATCACTAAAAATCTGTATAAAATTAAAATACAGTGCACTAAACCTAAACCGCAGGCAATAACCTGCGGTTTTTTGTTTGCTCAAAATAGAAAAAACAGTGATGGTGCTCACTGTTTTTCTTGTAGTGTATGGGCGTAAGAAGTCATGCTGATAGCGTGTTTTAAACGCATGTTCATAATATCTGATACACCGTTTTTATACTTATCTACTGCCTGAATAGATACGCCACAGTTTTTGCTGATAGCATAGGCTGTGGCGTTGTCTAAAAGCCAGCGGATAGCTTTAATATCTACTGACATATATTACCTCATAAAATACCAAACTGCAAATAGGAGTAGAAGAAGTCCAATAATAAATTCAACTTTTTCACGCTTGGTGGTTTTTCTGATTTTAAGATTTACTTTCATTGTTTTTCCTGTTATAATTTAAGTACACCCCCGAAGGGGTGGATAGTGATTTCTCACTATCCAAATTCGATGTGCCATTCAAAGCTGATTATAAATAAGTTTATTTTGATGACTAGCTTATTTGTTTTGACTTTGAGTGGCTTCTTTTTGAACTTAAACATTTTGTTTTCCTTTCTACTAGTTTCCTTGTCTAAGGTTTCCTCCTTAACCTTATGTATCTATTATACAACTAAAGTTGTATAATGTCAATAATTTTGATGAAGTTTTTTAAATTTTTTTCAAAAAAATAGACCTTGTCCAGAGGTCGGGGAGTTGGAGGGGACACCCTCCAAGAGCGTTGATTTAATAAGATTTTATTTTACCTTTTTCATAATAATCTCCCTTAACTCCACCCAATCAGGTGGAGTTTTTTGGCTCTATTTCAGGATTTTGGGGACTATTCTAAAAATCATTTTCCGATATTTTTCGGATTTTGGTCGGGGAATTGGCGGGGACTTTTTTTAGCGAATATGACTAATAAATAGGTCTGTTGTCGCTTCAGCTACTTCAAACTCAATTTGATTGTAAGTGACTGTTAATTGAAGGACTGGAACTGCTGTAATAATGTTCTTGGTTGTCGAGGAGTGAGTCATCATATTGTTGTACAGCGGTTAAAGCTTGCGAAGCTGAGAATGTAAATCTTTGACGAAATGTGTGAACTGTGGGATAATGAAAGAGAATTAAGTATTGTGTCTATATCATAGGCTAGAAAAGACCCCAAGCTCACGTCCAAATAAGCTTGGGGTCTTTTTTGACACTATTTGTCCTTGTTTAGCCATTTATCGACTAGCCGAAGAACGACACCGACCACAATCGGTTCGATGATAGTTTTAAGGATTAGTTCCATCATGGGCTATCTCACCTCCTTTCGTAGGCGGTGTAGCAGTGCCGTAGAATGTTATACCACATAGGTGCTAAACTCTGGAGTCACCCAATCAGGTGGCTTTTTTGTTTGTGGCTTGGTTTTTTGATATAATAGAGCCATGAGTAGAATTTTAGATAATGAGATAATGGGGGACGAGGAGTTAGTAGAACGCACGCTCCGTCCTCAGTATTTACGTGAATATATTGGGCAGGATAAGGTCAAGGACCAGCTTCAAATCTTTATAGAAGCTGCCAAAATGCGGGATGAAGCGCTGGATCATGTGCTTTTATTTGGCCCTCCAGGCTTGGGAAAAACGACCATGGCTTTTGTTATTGCCAATGAACTAGGTGTCAATCTCAAGCAGACTTCGGGTCCAGTCATTGAAAAAGCCGGTGATTTGGTAGCGATTTTGAATGACTTAGAGCCTGGGGATGTTCTCTTTATTGATGAGATTCATCGTTTGCCAATGTCAGTGGAAGAGGTGCTTTATAGTGCCATGGAGGACTTCTACATTGATATCATGATTGGGGCTGGTGAAGGCAGTCGCAGTGTTCATTTGGAGTTGCCACCTTTCACTTTGATTGGTGCGACGACTCGGGCTGGTATGCTCTCAAATCCGCTACGGGCACGTTTTGGAATTACAGGTCACATGGAGTATTATGCCCATGCTGACTTGACGGAAATTGTTGAGCGGACGGCAGATATTTTTGAGATGGAAATCACTCATGAGGCAGCATCTGAATTAGCCCTACGTAGTCGTGGAACCCCTCGTATTGCCAATCGTCTCCTCAAACGCGTGCGCGATTTTGCCCAGATTATAGGGAATGGGGTTATCGATGATCTTATTACTGATAAGGCTTTGACTATGCTGGATGTTGACCATGAAGGTCTGGACTATGTGGACCAGAAAATCCTTCGCACCATGATTGAGATGTACGGTGGTGGTCCTGTTGGTCTAGGAACTCTTTCTGTTAACATAGCAGAAGAGCGTGAGACAGTTGAAGACATGTATGAGCCCTACTTGATTCAAAAAGGTTTTATCATGCGGACACGTTCTGGACGGGTGGCGACTGCTAAGGCATATGAGCATTTAGGGTATGAATATATTGAAAAATAAGGCTGAAATTTTAGACTCTTTCAGAGAAAATCCGGATATGATGGCTATTTTGACTATCATCCGAAACCTTGGTTTGAAAGATTCTTGGTTGGCAGCAGGTTCTGTCAGGAATTTCATCTGGAATCTCTTGTCAGATAAATCCCCTTTTGACTGTGAAACAGATGTAGATGTGATTTTCTTTAATCCAGATATTTCTTATGAGGAAACCTTATTACTGGAGAAAAAGCTACGAGAGGATTTTCCTCAGTACCAATGGGAGTTGAAAAATCAGGTCTATATGCATCAGCATAGCCCTCATACTGCTCCCTATACCAGTTCCCGTGATGCTATGAGTAAGTATCCAGAACGGTGTACGGCTGTTGGACTACGCTTGAATGAAGAATCCGATTTTGAACTCTATGCACCTTATGGTTTGGAGGATATTTTGAATTTTCAAGTTCGTCCAACTCCTCATTTTTTAGAGAATGAAGACCGAATGGAACTTTATCAAACACGTCTATCCAAGAAAAATTGGCAGGAAAAATGGAAAAATTTGATTTTTAAAAATCCTTAAGGAAACTTTAAGCTAGGAAGTGTATACTAAGTCCATAAGTTAAGAAGACCTTAACTTAAACTCCTAAAACTTTTTCATAATAATCTCCCTATAAAAAATAAAGTCGCCCAATCAGGTGGCTTATTTTTTTGAAAAATGGGCTTTGTGCCTGAGAATAATACTCAATGAAAATCAAAGAGCAAACTAGGAAGCTAGCCGCAGGCTGTACTTGAGTACGGCAAGGTGAAGCTGACGTGGTTTGAATTTGATTTTCGAAGAGTATAAATAGCTTAGTGATAGAAGAAAATAGGGAAATATGGTATAATGAAACGATAGATTTTTGAATAGGAATAAGATCATGTTTGGATTTTTTAAGAAAGATAAGGCTGTGGAAGTAGAGGTTCCGACACAGGTTCCTGCTCATATCGGCATCATCATGGATGGGAATGGCCGTTGGGCTAAAAAACGTATGCAACCGCGAGTCTTTGGACACAAGGCGGGTATGGAAGCATTGCAAACTGTGACCAAGGCAGCCAATAAACTGGGTGTTAAGGTTATTACGGTTTATGCTTTTTCTACAGAAAACTGGACCCGTCCAGATCAGGAAGTCAAGTTTATCATGAACTTGCCAGTAGAGTTTTATGACAATTATGTCCCTGAACTGCATGCGAATAATGTTAAGATTCAAATGATTGGGGAAACGGACCGCCTGCCTAAGCAAACTTTTGAAGCTCTGACCAAGGCTGAGGAATTAACTAAGAACAACACAGGATTAATTCTTAATTTTGCCCTCAACTATGGTGGACGTGCTGAGATTACACAGGCTCTTAAGTTGATTTCTCAGGATGTTTTAGATGCCAAAATCAACCCAGGTGACATCACAGAGGAATTGATTGGCAACTATCTCTTCACTCAGCATTTGCCTAAGGACTTACGAGACCCGGACTTGATTATCCGTACTAGTGGAGAATTGCGTTTGAGCAATTTCCTTCCATGGCAGGGAGCCTATAGTGAGCTCTATTTTACGGATACCTTGTGGCCTGATTTTGACGAGATGGCCTTGCAGGAAGCTATTCTTGCCTACAATCGTCGTCATCGCCGATTTGGAGGAGTTTAGGAGGAAATATGACACAGGATTTACAGAAAAGAACCTTGTTTGCAGGGATTGCCCTGGCTATTTTCCTACCAATTTTAATGATTGGGGGACTCTTGCTTCAGATAGCAATTGGAATCATAGCCATGCTAGCCATGCATGAACTTTTGAAGATGAGAGGTCTAGAGACCATGACTATAGAGGGTCTCTTAACCCTCTTTGCAACCTTTGCCTTGACCATTCCCTTGGAGAATTACCTGACTTTTTTGCCAGTTGATGGGAATGTGGTTGCCTATAGTGTGTTGATTTCAATCATGTTAGGAACGACTGTGTTTAGCAAGTCGTATACGATTGAGGATGCGGTTTTCCCTCTTGCTATGAGTTTCTATGTGGGCTTTGGTTTTAATGCTCTATTAGATGCTAGAATTGCAGGTTTAGATAAGGCACTATTAGCCTTATGTATTGTTTGGGCAACAGACAGTGGTGCCTATCTTGTTGGGATGAACTATGGTAAACGAAAATTAGCTCCGACAGTTTCTCCAAATAAAACCTTTGAGGGTGCCTTGGGTGGTATTTTAGGTGCGATTTTAGTAACTATTATCTTTATGATAGTTGACAGTACAGTTGCTCTTCCGTATGGAATTTACAAGATGTCAGTCTTTGCTATTTTCTTTAGCATTGCTGGACAATTTGGTGATTTATTAGAAAGTTCGATCAAGCGTCACTTTGGTGTCAAGGATTCTGGGAAATTTATTCCTGGACATGGTGGTGTTTTGGATCGTTTTGATAGTATGTTGCTTGTATTTCCAATTATGCACTTGTTTGGACTCTTTTAATCAAAAGACGGAGGAAATACTATGCTCGGAATTTTAACCTTTATTCTGGTTTTTGGGATTATTGTAGTGGTGCACGAGTTCGGACACTTCTACTTTGCCAAGAAATCAGGGATTCTAGTGCGTGAATTTGCCATTGGCATGGGACCCAAGATCTTTGCTCATATTGGCAAGGATGGAACTGCATATACCATTCGCATCTTGCCTCTGGGAGGCTACGTTCGCATGGCCGGTTGGGGTGATGATACAACTGAAATCAAGACAGGAACTCCTGTCAGTTTGACGCTTACTGATGATGGTAAGGTTAAACGCATCAATCTCTCAGGTAAAAAATTGGATCAAACAGCTCTTCCTATGCAGGTGACCCAATTTGACTTTGAAGACAAGCTCTTTATCAAAGGACTGGTTCTGGAAGAAGAAAAAACATTTGCAGTGGATCACGACGCAACGGTTGTGGAAGCAGATGGAACTGAGGTTCGGATTGCACCTTTAGATGTTCAATATCAAAATGCGACTATCTGGGGGAAACTCATTACTAACTTTGCAGGCCCCATGAACAACTTTATCTTAGGTGTCGTTGTTTTCTGGATTTTAATCTTCATGCAGGGTGGTGTCAGAGATGTCGATACCAACCAGTTCCATATTATGCCTCAAGGGGCTTTGGCTAAGGTAGGAGTACCAGAAACGGCACAAATTACCAAGATTGGCTCACATGAGGTTAGCAACTGGGAAAGTTTGATTCAGGCTGTGGAATCAGAAACCAAAGATAAGACGGCCCCGACCTTGGATGTGACTATTTCTGAAAAGGGGAGTGACAAACAAGTCACTGTTACTCCGGAAGAAAGTCAAGGCCGTTACCTTCTAGGTGTTCAACCGGGGATTAAGTCAGATTTTGTATCTATGTTTGTAGGTGGTTTTACAACTGCTGCTGACTCGGCCCTCCGAATTCTCTCAGAACTGAAAAATCTGATTTTCCAACCGGATTTGAACAAGCTAGGTGGACCTGTTGCCATCTTTAAGGCAAGTAGTGATGCTGCTAAAAATGGAATTGAGAATGTCTTGTACTTCTTGGCAGTGATTTCCATCAATATCGGGATTTTTAATCTTATTCCGATTCCAGCCCTGGATGGTGGTAAGATTGTGCTCAATATCCTGGAAGCCATTCGCCGCAAACCATTGAAACAAGAAATTGAAACCTATGTCACCTTGGCCGGAGTGGTCATCATGGTTGTCTTGATGATTGCTGTGACCTGGAATGACATCATGCGACTCTTTTTTAGATAATCGAGGAATATTATGAAACAAAGTAAAATGCCTATCCCAACGCTTCGCGAAATGCCAAGCGATGCTCAAGTTATCAGCCATGCTCTTATGTTGCGAGCTGGTTATGTTCGTCAAGTCTCAGCAGGTGTTTATTCTTACCTACCACTTGCTAATCGTGTGATTGAAAAAGCTAAAAATATCATGCGCCAAGAATTTGATAAGATTGGTGCCGTTGAGATGTTGGCTCCTGCCCTCCTCAGTGCAGAATTGTGGCGCGAATCAGGTCGTTACGAAACTTATGGTGAAGACCTTTACAAACTAAAAAATCGTGAAAAATCAGACTTTATCCTAGGTCCAACTCACGAAGAAACCTTTACAGCTATTGTCCGTGATTCTGTTAAGTCTTACAAGCAATTGCCACTCAACCTTTACCAAATCCAACCTAAGTATCGTGATGAAAAACGCCCACGTAATGGACTTCTTCGTACACGTGAGTTCATCATGAAGGATGCTTACAGCTTTCACGCTAACTATGATAGCTTGGACAGTGTTTATGATGAGTACAAGGCTGCTTATGAGCGTATTTTCACTCGTAGTGGTTTAGATTTCAAGGCAATTATTGGTGACGGTGGAGCTATGGGTGGTAAGGACAGCCAAGAATTTATGGCCATTACACCTGCTCGTACAGACCTTGACCGCTGGGTCGTCTTGGACAAGTCAGTTGCTTCATTTGATGAGATTCCTGCAGAAGTGCAAGAAGAAATCAAGGCAGAATTGCTTAAATGGATGGTTTCTGGTGAGGATACCATTGCTTACTCAAGTGAGTCTAGCTATGCGGCTAACTTGGAAATGGCAACAAACGAGTACAAACCAAGCAACCGTGTTGTCGCTGAAGAAGAAGTAACTCGTGTTGCAACGCCAGATGTTAAATCAATCGATGAAGTTGCAGCCTTCCTCAATGTTCCAGAAGAACAAACAATTAAAACCCTCTTCTACATGGCAGATGGTGAGCTTGTTGTAGCCCTTCTAGTTGGAAATGACCAACTCAATGAAGTTAAGTTGAAAAACCACTTGGGAGCAGATTTCTTTGACGTTGCAAGTGAAGAAGAAGTGGCAAATGTTGTTCAAGCAGGATTTGGTTCACTTGGCCCAGTTGCTTTGCCAGAGAATATTAAAATTATTGCAGATCGTAAAGTGCAAGATGTTCGCAATGCAGTTGTCGGTGCTAACGAAGATGGCTACCACTTGACTGGTGTGAACCCAGGCCGTGATTTTACTGCAGAATATGTGGATATCCGTGAAGTTCGTGAGGGTGAAATTTCTCCAGACGGACAAGGTGTCCTTAACTTTGCGCGTGGTATCGAAATTGGTCACATCTTCAAACTCGGCACTCGCTATTCAGCAAGCATGGGAGCAGATGTTTTGGATGAAAATGGCCGTGCTGTGCCAATTATCATGGGATGTTACGGTATCGGTGTCAGTCGTCTCCTTTCAGCAGTGATGGAGCAACACGCTCGCCTCTTTGTTAACAAAACGCCAAAAGGTGAATACCGTTACGCTTGGGGAATCAACTTCCCTAAAGAATTGGCACCATTTGATGTGCACTTGATCACTGTCAATGTTAAGGATGAAGAAGCCCAGACTTTGACAGAAAAGCTTGAGGCAAGCTTGATGGGAGCTGGTTACGAAGTCTTGACGGATGACCGTAACGAACGTGTTGGAGTGAAATTCAGTGATAGCGACTTGATTGGATTGCCAATCCGTATCACTGTTGGTAAAAAAGCAGCCGATGGCATCGTAGAAGTGAAGATTAAAGCGACTGGTGATACCATCGAAGTTCATGCAGATAACGTGCTTGAAACGCTTGAAATCCTTAGCAAGAAATAAAAACTATAATCAGAAGAAAAACAAGGAAAAAATGTAACTAGTTTTTACCTTGTTTTTTCTATATAATGGGAAAAATGAGTAGATAAAGAGGTAAATGTATGCTAAGATTTCCAAAGGATTTTGTCTGGGGATCCTCTACTTCTGGACCACAAACAGAAGGACGTGTAGCTGGTGACGGTAAGGGAGATAATCTCTGGGATTATTGGTACCAAGTGGAGCCAAATCGTTACTATAATGGGATTGGTCCAGATAAAACATCAACATTTTATGAAAACTGGGAAAAGGATATTGAGCTACTGTTAGAAACTGGTCACACGGCCTTTCGGACTTCTATTCAGTGGTCACGGATTTTTCCACAAGGGCGTGGGGAAGTCAATTCTCAGGGTGTAGATTTTTACCGTAAGGTTTTTGAGGCTATTAAGGCCAAAGGGATTCGTCTTTTAGTCAATCTTTATCATTTTGATTTGCCTTTTGCCCTTCAAGAGGATGGTGATGGTTGGGAAAATAAGGCGACTGTCTCAGCCTATGAAGACTATGCTCGTTTTTGTTTTGAGACTTATGGAGATTTAGTGGATCAATGGATTACCTTTAACGAGCCAATTGTTCCAGTAGAATTTGGATATTTTTACGATGCCCATTATCCACATAAGGTGGATGCAGAGGCAGCCGTTAAAGTAGCTTATCATACACAATTGGCCAGCAGTCGGGTGGTTAAGGCTTGTCATGAACTTTTGCCAGATTCCAAGATTGGGATTGTCTTAAACTTGACACCGGCTTATCCACGTAGCCAGCATCCTGCTGATGTCAAGGCAGCTCGCATTGCGGACCTTTTTCAGGCCCAATCTTTCTTAGATCCGTCTGTTTTGGGGACTTATCCACAGGAGTTGGTAGAAATCTTGCATGAACACGGTCTCTTACCTGATACTACGGAGGAGGAGTTGGAACTCATTCGTGACAATACGGTAGACTTCCTTGGTGTCAACTACTATCAACCTTTGCGTGTCATGGCTCCTCGATTTGCTAAACATCCAGAGAGTCCACTCTTACCAGAGCATTTTTACGAGCCTTATGTGATGCCTGGGCGTAAAATCAATCCTCATCGTGGCTGGGAGATTTATGAGCAAGGGATTTATGACATTGCCCAAAATATCAAGGAAAATTATGGTAATATCGAGTGGGTGTTGACAGAGAATGGCATGGGTGTTGAAGGGGAAGAAAAATTCCGTCAAGATGGAATGATTCAAGATGATTACCGTATTGACTTTGTAAAAGGTCATCTTCGTGAACTGCACCGTGCTATTGAAGATGGGGCCAATTGTAAGGGCTACTTAATTTGGACCTTTATCGATTGCTGGTCATGGCTCAACAGCTATAAAAATCGCTATGGTTTAGTCGAATTAGACTTGGAAACGCAAGAACGTCGTCTGAAGAAATCAGGGCACTGGTTCAAGGAACTAAGTGATAATAATGGATTTTAAAAAGGACTCTGACTGATTATCCTAATTGGTCAGAGTTTTTTGCTTACAGGAGCGTAATTTGAACTATACCAATTTTTACTCTTGACAAGTTAAAGAAACAAGTATATACTGTTTTTGCTGATTCTATAAAAGAGGAATTAGACTATACCAATTTTAAGGAGAAAGCACAGCTGGTCTGTGTCGTATATACTATGTGTGGAATTGTTGGTGTTGTTGGAAACACAAATGCAACTGATATTTTGATTCAAGGACTTGAAAAGCTCGAATACCGTGGCTATGATTCTGCGGGAATTTTTGTCCTAGGTGGTGCTGAAAATCACCTAGTCAAAGCTGTAGGTCGTATTGCAGAATTGTCTGCCAAGACAGCTGGTGTTGAGGGAACAACGGGTATCGGACATACTCGTTGGGCGACTCACGGAAAACCAACTGAAGACAATGCCCACCCACACCGCTCTGAGACAGAACGTTTTGTCTTGGTGCACAATGGGGTGATTGAGAACTACCTTGAAATCAAGCAAGAATACCTTGCAGGTCACCACTTTAAGGGGCAAACAGATACTGAAATCGCCGTTCACTTGATTGGAAAATTTGCGGAAGAAGATGGCTTGTCAGTTCTTGAAGCCTTCAAAAAAGCCCTTCATATCATCCGTGGTTCTTATGCCTTTGCCTTGGTTGACTCACAAGACCCTGAAGTCATCTACGTGGCTAAAAATAAATCACCACTTTTGATTGGTCTTGGAGAAGGCTATAACATGGTCTGCTCAGATGCTATGGCTATGATTCGTGAAACCAACCAATACATGGAAATTCATGACCAAGAGTTGGTAATCGTCAAGGCGGATAGCGTGGAAGTTCAAGACTATGATGGTAATAGTCGTGAGCGCGCTAGCTACACTGCTGAGCTAGACTTATCTGATATCGGTAAGGGAACTTATCCTTACTACATGCTCAAGGAAATCGATGAGCAACCAACGGTTATGCGTAAACTCATCCAAGCCTACACAGATGATGCTGGTCAAGTTGTCGTAGACCCAGCCATCATCCAGGCTGTTCAAGACGCAGACCGTATCTACATTCTTGCAGCTGGAACATCTTACCACGCAGGATTTGCTTCTAAGAAGATGTTGGAAGAATTGACAGATACACCAGTTGAACTTGGAATCTCATCTGAGTGGGGCTACGGTATGCCACTTCTCAGCAAGAAACCACTCTTCATCTTTATCAGCCAATCTGGTGAAACAGCGGATAGTCGTCAAGTTTTGGTCAAGGCTAATGAAATGGGAATTTCAAGCTTAACAGTGACAAATGTTCCAGGTTCAACCCTCTCACGTGAAGCCAACCATACCATGCTCCTTCATGCAGGTCCTGAAATTGCCGTAGCATCAACAAAGGCCTATACAGCACAAATTGCAGCCCTTGCTTTCCTTGCAAAAGCTGTTGGAGAAGCAAATGGAAATGCCAAAGCGCAAGCCTTTGATTTGGTGCATGAGTTGTCAATTGTAGCTCAGTCTATCGAATCAACTCTTTCAGAGAAAGAAACCATTGAAGCCAAGGTTCGTGAGCTTCTTGAAACAACTCGCAATGCTTTTTATATTGGGCGTGGTCAAGATTACTACGTAGCCATGGAAGCAAGTCTCAAACTCAAAGAAATTTCTTACATCCAGTGTGAAGGCTTTGCGGCAGGAGAGCTCAAGCACGGAACTATTGCCTTGATTGAAGAGGGAACGCCTGTCTTGGCTCTCTTGTCAGATCCAGTCCTTGCCAACCACACTCGTGGAAATATCCAAGAGGTGGCAGCCCGTGGTGCCAAGGTTCTCACTATTGCAGAAGAAAATGTTGCTAAAGAGACAGATGATATCGTCCTTACGACTGTACACCCTTACCTCTCACCAATTTCAATGGTCGTGCCAACGCAATTAGTCGCTTACTTTGCAACACTCCACCGTGGGCTTGATGTGGACAAACCACGTAACCTTGCTAAGTCAGTAACGGTAGAATAAGCTTAAAAAGTCTAGTTATCTAGGCTTTTTCTTGTGAGCAAATGGGTTGCTTGTACTCAAGATTCGTGTTATACTCTTCGAAAGTCTCTTCAAACCACGTCAGTTTCACCTTGCCGTACTTAAGTACAGCCTGCGGCTAGCTTCCTAGTTTGCTCTTTGATTTTCATTGAGTGTTAGAATAATTTGTCAAATTGAAGGACAGAGGTAGACAAGGAGAATCACTGTGGTAGAATTGGGAATTTCAACATTTGGGGAAACAACTGAGCTTGAAGGAACTGGGCAAACTTACAGTCATGCCGAACGCATTCGTCAGTTGGTGGCAGAGATTGAACTGGCTGACAAGGTTGGTTTGGATGTATATGGGATTGGGGAACATCATCGGGAAGACTTTGCAGTATCTGCCCCAGAGATTGTCCTGGCAGCTGGGGCAGTCAATACCAAGAAAATCCGTTTGACCAGTGCAGTCAGCATTCTCTCAAGTATGGATCCGATTCGCTTGTTCCAACAGTATGCCACTATCGATGCTTTGTCAAATGGACGTGCGGAGATTATGGCTGGAAGGGGTTCTTTCACGGAATCTTTTCCCCTATTTGGTTATGACTTAAAAGACTACGAAGCTCTTTTTGATGAGAAATTAGACTTGCTTCAATTAGTCAATGAAAAGATAAAACTAGATTGGCAAGGTCGATTGACCCAAACAATCTCTGGCAAAGAAGTTTATCCTCGTCCAGTTCAGGACAAATTGCCCTTGTGGATAGCGACAGGTGGTCATGTAGAATCAACAGTGAAGATTGCTCAGACAGGCCTACCGATTGTCTATGCCATTATTGGTGGTAACCCTCGTTATTTTAAAAAGTTGATTCAGGCTTATCGTGAGATTGGAAGCGAAGCGGGTTATGCCAGTCAGGAACTAAAGGTTGGAGCTCATTCTTGGGGTTGGATTGCTGAAGATGGTGAGCAGGCTGTAAAAGATTATTTCCATCCGACTAAGCAAGTGGTGGATGCTATTTCCAAAGACCGTCCGCACTGGCAGGAATTGCGTTATGAGCAATATTTGGAGCAAGTTGGGCCAAATGGTGCTATGTTTGTGGGCAATCCAGATCAGGTGGCCGAAAAATTGATTCGTATGATTGAAGACTTAGGTTTGGACCGCTTCATGCTCCATCTACCGCTTGGTTCTATGCCACATGAACAAGTTCTGAGAGCCATCGAACTTTTTGGCACTCAAGTTGCACCAAAAGTTCGGGCTTACTTTGCCATGAAAGAGGCTAAATAAAAAATCCTAATCAAGCTTATTAGGACGACAAATATTGTATAAAAATCAATCCCCCGAGCGTTAAGGCTTGGGGGATAGTTCTATAGGAGGGCTAGTTTAGTTCTCTTTTTTGTTTTTTAGCAAGAACCCGAGACCTAGAAGAGCAAGGAGACTAATTCCTGCAAACAGGAGTTTGTGATCATTTTTGGTTCCTGTATTTGGTAGTTCAGCTTGTGAATCAGCTGTAGCTTGGTTAGGTTTATTTTCTGCATCAGCTACTTTTGTATCTGGTTTTGCAGAATCAGGTTTAGTTTGTGGAGCTGGAGTTTGCTGTTCCGGTTTGACTACTCGGTTTGACATATTGTCTTGGCTGTTATTTTGCTCTTGTTCTTGTTTTAAGCTAGAAAGGTCAAATTCTGGTTTTTCTTCCACAGCTGGGGCAACGATGGCACCGCCTTGAGCGATTCGAAGAACAGTGGCAGTAAGGGCATTTAATTTCAATCCTTTTTCAGTCCATTCAAGGCCTTGAGGGTTGGCAATTCCTACTGGTCCTGCTTGGTTTTCATCTGCCAAAACTTCAGCATTTCTGAGGTGGTCGAAGGCAGTTCCCAAATTAAATTCGCGAGCTTTTTCGTCCGCATTGACAAAGACTGCGTAGATATCACCGTTTGGAGCAGTGATTTGGTAACCGATCACTACATCCTCTTTCTCCACACCATTTTGACCTGGGACAGTGATGAGGCGAATACGGTCTTTGATATCTTGAAGACTCTTAAGTCGGAAGGCATCTGTAGATTGACGAAGGGCAATCAACCCTTTCATATAGTCACGGCTCTTGACATTTTCAGGATATGCTTTTCCATCTGTAGCCTTAGTCCAGTCAAACTTGTTAATAGCATCACTCGAATCGTAAGAGTCATGGATGAAGTAAGGATAGTCAAATGGATTGCCGTCCTTATCACGCAACAAGTGAGATTTGTTTGGTTGTTTGTCCTCTGCTACTGGAGTCTTGTAGGCTGGGTCACGGAATTGTTTGGTGCGACCATATTCCTGACCAGAGTGGATAAATGGAGTTCCTTGAGCTGTCAAGACCATGAGGTTTCCAAGTCGCAAACGACGGTGAATTTCAGCATAGTTCTCAGCTTTGCTTGGATCTTTTTTGATAGATTGGGCGATGATGTCAAAGAGGGTCAAGTTATCATGGGCTGCGATGTATTGGATGACATCTCCAGGACTATCTGCTTCAAAGTTGGTTGGTTGAGCAATGAGATTTTTGAAGATAGTGTTGATATCACGCTTGCCGCCTGTGATAAAGGCAGGTTGCCCTTCGTTTGGATAACCAGACTTGAGGTTGTTACGGATGTCGTCTGAGAAGACTGCGACAGTATCGGTATGTTTCATCCAATCTTGGTCAGCAGCTTTAGTAGGCATGTTTTCATCACCGGCATAGGTTCTCCAACCTTCACCCAGCATGATTAGATTTGGATTGAGGGTGCGTGCAGCCTTGTATGCTTCTTCGACAGAAGCTGCATCATGGTCTCCCATCATATCGAAGCGGAATCCATCTACTTTGTAGGTATCAACTAGATATTTGATAGAGTCAACTAGGAGGCGTTTGGTCATATGGTGGGTTGTCCCCAAGCGTCCACCACCAAAGCTAGTGCGAGGTGTCCCATCAGCATCCATAAAGTGGTAGTAGTTTGGCTCTAAATCTTCAAAGATATCGACTTTAGCTGTATGGTTATACACTACATCCAGGATAGCTCCCATGCCACGTTTGTGGATCTCGTTGATGAGGTTTTTAAATTCTGCGATTCGTTTTTCTGGATTCTTAGGATCGCTTGAATACATACCAGTCAAGGAGAAGTAGTTTTGAGGGTCATATCCCCAGTTGTAGTTGCTGTTGCTTGAAGCATAGTCAGATAAGCGTTCGTGGTTCTTCAACTCATTGACAAAGTAGTAAGACAAGACTGGAAGGAGCTGGATGTGGGTTACACCCAAGTTTTTGAGGTAGTCTAGTTTTTCGATAAAGGCTTCAAAGGTACCAAATGGCTTAGTCAAATCTTTTGCGATGGCAGGATCTGAAGTGAAGTCACGCACATGAGCTTCATAGATGACAGCATCTTCGCGCGATTTGAAGTTGCGAATCTTACCATAAGTCAAGTCTTGAGGTCCTAGTTTAGCTGGATCTACAAAGGCAGCTTTAGCAACTTTATGGGCATCGTCAATCTTGGCTTCGTCACTATTCCAAGCAGCGAGGGATTTAGCGTAAGGATCGAGTGCAAGAACAGTTTTACCTTGGCGCTCGATTTGGTAGTGGTAGTAGTAGCCAGTGTAGTTGCTGATACCGAGACCAGAGTTTTCATTCAGAGTTTGCTTCCAAGTTCCTCTTTCCCCTTTTTCAAGAGCGACAGTTCCAACTACTTTTTCAGGGTCATTCTTGTCGTAGACAACGACAGAAACCTTATCAGCACTTGGTGACCAAAGGGTGAGGTCAACACGCTTGCCATCTTCTTTTAGAGTTGCGCCGAGTGGACCATCGTAACTGTAGGACTCATCCTTGAGGCGCCAGCTTGAACGTGTGGTAAATCGGTCTGAATTGTAACTGACAGTGTACGGGTGTTGAGTGTCAGAGAAGTTGCCGATGTAGGTTACTTTTTTACCTGCTTCATCCACTTCCACGTCTGTGATAGCTACTTTATTCCCTTGGTAATCAGTGATGCTGGAGTGTTTGAGGATATCGTCTTTCTTAGCTCCAACGAGGGTAGAAAAACTGCTTTCGATACGAGATTTAGCCACGTGTTGAGCTCCTGTCATGCGGATATCGTGCACATAGTAGGGGTTGGTGTAGATGGTTTCGTCATCATCTTTTAGGAAAATTTGGCTATGATTTTTCAAATCTGTGAACTTATAATCTTCTTTACGGATTTTCACATCGTCTCCTTGTTTGTTTCTGTCTAATAATAAAAATCCAAGATCTTTAGCTGCATCTTTGAGTGGAATATCAATATAGCGACCATATTTGCCTGTAGCCGTAAAGTCTGTTCCGTTAGGCCATTCACCACTACTTGGATTTTTCACATCTCCCCAGTACCAGAGAGATTTCTTGTCATAGTTGCCATCTGTACGGTAGTAGTTGACGCGAATAGTTCCTGCAGGTTGTGGCTCGTAAGAGAAAACCTTGTGATCTTGGTCCAACCAAGCCTCATTCATTTTTGGTGCCAGTTTCTCTACCGATTTATCGCCGGTTAGATTTTTCCCAGCTGTATTATTGATGAGGAAGCTAATTTTCTTGGCTTGTTCTCCCTTTAATTTGACATCTAGGTAGTAGCCGTAGTCATCTTTTTTGGCATCCTTGAAGGATAAGGCTCCGTTAGGCCAATTTTCAGATGGTTTTTCAACATCGTCCCAAGTCCATAGTCCTTGAGCATCCTTGTTTTCTTCAGGAAGCTTTTTGACATGGATACGGAAGTAGTTGTCTTCTATTGGCTCTTCTGCCTTAGTTTCAGTCGTTACTGGACTCGTAGAAGTAGTTGGCTCATTGGAACGTTCTTGCCCGGTTTGTGGTGCGGAATCGGCGGGAGTTGCAGCCGGAGTGGGTGCCTCTGTTGCAGGTTGTTTTTCTTCTTTTTTCTCTAGGGAAGCGTTTGCATTTTTTGGCGAAGAAATATCACTTTCCTTCTTACCAGAGCTCGTTGCTGTATCAGTAAGAGGCTGTGCAAGGGCAGTAGTGGTTTCATTACTAGTTCCCTTATTGCTTGTAGTATTTTCGTTTGCTGAGATAGTTGGTGTAGCCATGGCAAGCAGAATAAGGCTTGCTCCAATAAGGACAGAACCAGTTCCATTCTTGAGAGAACGGATGCTGTAAACCATTTTTTTCTCAGTGTGAGATGGTGTTCTTTTCATAATCAATCTCCTATAAATGAATTTCTTTATCAGTATAGCACTTAGTAAAATAAGATGCAAGCGTTTTCCTAAAATTAAAATAAAAGAAAAAATCGCAACAAATTTTGTTACGATTAAGCCAGTATTTCTTATAGGAAAAGATTTTGTCAAAAATTCGTCAATCCCCTTGAAAAATCTAGCTAAATAAGGTATAATATGAGTAATCATTTGTCGTAGGTTTTGTCTGAAATATTGTCCAGACAAGGCTCACAGCAGTTAAATCTTCTGAAAAAGTCAGATTTAGCTGCTCTTTTTGTGCTTTTTTTCAGGATTTTGAGTACTTGTAACAAAGACTTAAAGATTCTGAAAATTTATCAAGAGGACACGGTGATAGGGGTTTTTAAAACCATATGACGATTAGAAAAGCCTGATTGACAAGGCTTGGAACTTATTTACAAAGGAGAATCATCTTGGCAGGACATGACGTTCAATACGGGAAACATCGTACCCGTCGTAGTTTTTCAAGAATCAAAGAAGTTCTTGATTTACCAAACTTGATTGAAATCCAAACGGATTCATTCAAAGAATTCTTGGATACTGGTCTTAAAGAGGTTTTTGAGGATGTACTTCCTATCTCAAACTTCACAGACACTATGGAATTGGAATTCGTTGGTTACGAATTGAAAGAGCCTAAGTATACACTTGAAGAAGCTCGTATCCACGATGCATCATACTCAGCACCTATCTTTGTGACTTTCCGTCTTATTAACAAAGAAACTGGTGAAATCAAAACTCAGGAAGTCTTCTTCGGAGATTTCCCTATTATGACTGAGATGGGTACTTTCATCATCAATGGTGGTGAACGTATTATCGTTTCTCAGTTGGTGCGCTCACCTGGTGTTTACTTTAACGATAAGGTTGATAAAAACGGTAAAGTGGGTTATGGATCAACAGTTATCCCTAACCGTGGGGCATGGCTTGAGCTTGAAACAGATTCAAAAGACATCGCCTACACTCGTATCGACCGTACACGTAAGATTCCATTCACAACGCTTGTGCGTGCGCTTGGATTCTCAGGTGATGACGAAATTGTTGATATCTTTGGTGATAGCGAGTTGGTTCGTAACACTATTGAAAAAGATATCCACAAAAACCCAGCAGATTCACGTACTGATGAAGCGCTTAAAGAAATTTATGAACGTCTTCGTCCAGGTGAACCAAAAACTGCCGACAGCTCACGTAGCTTGCTTGTAGCTCGTTTCTTTGATCCACGTCGTTATGACTTGGCTGCTGTTGGTCGTTACAAAGTCAACAAAAAACTTAACATCAAGACACGTCTTTTGGGACAAACAATTGCTGAAAACTTGGTAGATCCTGAAACAGGTGAAATCCTTGTTGAAGCTGGTACTGAAATGACACGTGATGTGATTGATTCAATCGCAGAATACTTGGATGGTGATTTGAACAAATTTGTATACACACCAAATGATTATGCGGTGGTTACAGAACCTGTTGTTCTTCAAAAATTCAAGGTTGTTGCACCAAATGATCCAGATCGTGTGGTTACAATTGTTGGTAATGCTAACCCAGATGACAAAGTTCGTGCTTTGACAACAGCTGATATCTTGGCTGAAATGAGCTACTTCCTCAACCTTGCTGAAGGTATCGGTAAAGTAGACGATATCGACCACCTTGGTAACCGTCGTATCCGTGCCGTTGGTGAATTGCTTGCTAACCAATTCCGTATTGGTTTGGCTCGTATGGAACGTAACGTACGTGAGCGTATGTCAGTTCAAGATAACGAAGTCTTGACACCACAACAAATCATCAATATTCGCCCTGTAACCGCAGCTGTTAAAGAATTCTTCGGTTCTTCACAGTTGTCACAGTTCATGGACCAACACAACCCATTGTCAGAGTTGTCACACAAACGTCGTTTGTCAGCCTTGGGACCTGGTGGTTTGACACGTGACCGTGCCGGATATGAAGTTCGTGACGTGCACTACACGCACTACGGTCGTATGTGTCCAATTGAAACACCTGAAGGACCTAACATCGGTTTGATCAATAACTTGTCTTCATACGGACACCTTAACAAGTATGGTTTCATTCAAACACCATATCGTAAGGTTGACCGTGCAACTGGTAAAGTAACCAACGAAGTAGTTTGGTTGACTGCCGATGAAGAAGATGAGTACACAGTTGCTCAGGCTAACTCTAAATTGAACGAAGATGGAACATTTGCAGAAGAAATCGTTATGGGTCGTCATCAAGGTAATAACCAAGAGTACCCATCACACCTTGTAGATTTCGTGGATGTTTCTCCTAAACAGGTAGTTGCCGTTGCGACAGCATGTATTCCTTTCTTGGAAAACGATGACTCCAACCGTGCCCTTATGGGAGCCAACATGCAACGTCAGGCTGTACCATTGATTAATCCTAAAGCACCTTACGTTGGTACTGGTATGGAATACCAAGCAGCCCACGATTCAGGAGCTGCTGTGATTGCTCAGTATGACGGTAAAGTTACCTATGCAGATGCTGACAAGGTAGAAGTTCGTCGTGAAGATGGTTCATTGGACGTTTACCACATCCAAAAATTCCGTCGTTCAAACTCAGGTACTGCTTACAACCAACGCACTCTCGTAAAAGTTGGCGATGTCGTTGAAAAAGGCGATTTCATTGCTGACGGACCTTCTATGGAAAATGGAGAAATGGCGCTTGGACAAAACCCAATCGTTGCCTACATGACTTGGGAAGGTTACAACTTCGAGGATGCTGTTATCATGAGCGAACGCTTGGTTAAAGACGATGTCTACACATCTGTCCACCTTGAAGAATACGAATCAGAAACACGCGATACAAAGCTTGGGCCTGAAGAAATTACTCGTGAAATTCCAAACGTTGGGGAAGATGCCCTTAAAGATCTTGACGAAATGGGTATTATCCGTATCGGTGCTGAGGTTAAAGAAGGGGATATCCTTGTAGGTAAAGTAACACCTAAGGGTGAGAAAGACCTTTCAGCTGAAGAACGGCTCTTGCACGCTATCTTCGGAGATAAATCTCGTGAAGTACGTGACACTTCTCTTCGTGTACCACACGGAGCTGATGGTGTGGTTCGTGATGTTAAGATCTTTACACGTGCAAATGGAGATGAATTGCAATCAGGTGTCAACATGCTGGTTCGCGTCTACATCGCTCAAAAACGTAAGATCAAGGTCGGAGATAAGATGGCCGGACGTCACGGAAATAAAGGGGTTGTCTCTCGTATCGTTCCTGTAGAAGATATGCCTTACCTTCCAGATGGAACTCCAGTCGATATCATGTTGAACCCACTTGGGGTGCCATCACGTATGAATATCGGTCAGGTTATGGAACTCCACCTTGGGATGGCAGCTCGTACTCTTGGTATTCACATCGCAACACCAGTCTTTGACGGAGCAAGTTCTGAAGATCTTTGGTCAACTGTTAAAGAAGCTGGTATGGATAGCGATGCCAAAACAATCCTTTACGATGGACGTACAGGTGAACCATTTGATAACCGTGTTTCTGTCGGAGTCATGTACATGATCAAACTCCACCACATGGTTGATGATAAATTGCACGCGCGTTCAGTCGGACCTTACTCAACCGTTACTCAACAACCACTTGGAGGTAAAGCTCAGTTTGGTGGACAACGTTTCGGTGAGATGGAGGTTTGGGCTCTTGAAGCCTACGGTGCATCAAATGTCCTTCAAGAAATCTTGACTTACAAGTCTGACGATATCAACGGACGTTTGAAAGCTTATGAAGCTATTACAAAAGGAAAACCAATTCCAAAACCAGGTGTTCCAGAATCCTTCCGAGTTCTTGTCAAAGAATTGCAATCTCTTGGTCTTGACATGCGAGTCCTTGACGAAGATGATCAAGAAGTGGAACTTCGTGACTTGGATGAAGGAATGGACGAAGATGTCATCCACGTAGATGACCTTGAAAAAGCCCGCGAAAAAGCAGCACAAGAGGCTAAAGCAGCCTTTGAAGCTGAAGAAGCTGAGAAAGCAACAAAAGCGGAAGCAACAGAAGAAACTGCTGAATAAGAATAAGCAGTTCACTTAGAATAGAAAGGGAAGAAATAGTGGTTGATGTAAATCGTTTTAAAAGTATGCAAATCACCCTAGCTTCTCCAAGCAAAGTCCGTTCATGGTCTTATGGAGAAGTCAAAAAACCTGAAACAATCAATTACCGTACCTTGAAACCAGAACGTGAAGGACTATTTGATGAAGTTATCTTTGGTCCTACAAAAGACTGGGAATGTGCTTGTGGTAAGTACAAACGCATTCGTTACAGAGGAATTGTTTGTGACCGTTGTGGGGTTGAAGTAACGCGTACAAAAGTTCGTCGTGAGCGTATGGGGCACATTGAGTTGAAAGCTCCTGTATCTCACATCTGGTACTTCAAGGGGATTCCAAGCCGTATGGGCTTGACCCTTGATATGAGCCCTCGTGCCCTCGAGGAAGTTATCTACTTTGCAGCTTATGTGGTGATTGATCCTAAGGATACACCACTTGAGCACAAGTCTATCATGACAGAGCGCGAATACCGTGAGCGCTTGCGTGAGTATGGTTATGGATCATTCGTTGCCAAGATGGGTGCCGAAGCTATCCAAGACCTTCTAAAACAAGTAGATCTTGAAAAAGAAATTGCTGAACTCAAAGAAGAGTTGAAAACAGCTACTGGACAAAAACGTGTCAAAGCTATCCGTCGTTTGGATGTTTTGGATGCCTTTTACAAGTCTGGAAACAAACCTGAATGGATGATTCTTAACATCCTTCCGGTTATTCCACCAGATCTTCGTCCAATGTTGCAGTTGGATGGTGGCCGTTTTGCCTCATCTGACTTGAACGACCTTTACCGCCGTGTTATCAACCGTAACAACCGTTTGGCTCGTTTGCTTGAGTTGAATGCACCTGGTATCATCGTTCAAAATGAGAAGCGTATGCTTCAAGAAGCGGTTGACGCTTTGATTGACAATGGTCGTCGTGGTCGTCCAATCACAGGACCAGGTAGCCGTCCACTGAAATCATTGAGTCACATGCTGAAAGGTAAACAAGGACGCTTCCGTCAAAACTTGCTCGGTAAACGTGTTGACTTCTCAGGACGTTCCGTTATTGCCGTTGGTCCAACGCTTAAGATGTACCAATGTGGTGTGCCACGTGAAATGGCGATCGAGCTCTTTAAACCATTTGTCATGCGTGAAATCGTTGCCCGTGATATCGTGCAAAACGTCAAAGCAGCTAAGCGCTTGGTGGAACGCGGAGATGAGCGTATCTGGGATATCCTTGAAGAAGTGATCAAAGAACACCCAGTACTTTTGAACCGCGCACCTACCCTTCACCGTTTGGGTATCCAAGCCTTCGAGCCAGTCTTGATTGATGGTAAGGCGCTTCGCTTGCACCCACTTGTCTGTGAAGCCTACAATGCCGACTTTGACGGAGACCAAATGGCCATCCACGTACCGCTTTCAGAAGAAGCCCAAGCAGAAGCTCGTATCTTGATGCTCGCTGCTGAGCATATCTTGAACCCGAAAGATGGTAAACCGGTTGTTACTCCATCTCAGGACATGGTTTTGGGTAACTATTACTTGACTATGGAAGAAGCTGGTCGTGAAGGTGAAGGAATGGTCTTCAAAGACCGTGACGAAGCGGTTATGGCTTACCGTAATGGTTATGTTCACCTTCACTCACGTGTTGGTATCGCAACAGACAGCCTCAACAAACCTTGGACAGAAGAGCAAAAACACAAGGTCTTGCTTACAACAGTTGGTAAAATTCTCTTCAACGACATCATGCCAGAGGGTCTACCATACTTGCAAGAACCAAACAATGCCAACTTGACAGAAGGCGTTCCAGCCAAATACTTCTTGCCACTTGGTGGAGATATCAAGGAAGCTATCAGCAATCTTGAACTTAACCCTCCATTCAAGAAGAAAAATCTTGGAAATATCATCGCTGAAATCTTCAAACGTTTCCGTACGACAGAAACTTCTGCCCTACTTGACCGTATGAAGAACCTCGGTTACCACCACTCAACTCTTGCAGGATTGACAGTGGGGATTGCCGATATCCCAGTCGTTGATGACAAAGCTGAAATCATTGAAGAATCACACAAACGTGTAGAACAAATCACCAAACAATTCCGTCGCGGTATGATCACAGACGACGAGCGTTACAATGCCGTTACAGCTGAATGGCGTGCTGCCCGTGAAAAACTTGAGAAACGCTTGATTGCCAACCAAGATCCTAAGAACCCAATCGTTATGATGATGGACTCTGGAGCCCGTGGTAATATCTCAAACTTCTCACAGCTTGCCGGTATGCGTGGTCTGATGGCTGCTCCTAACGGACGTATCATGGAATTGCCAATCCTTTCAAACTTCCGCGAAGGTCTGTCAGTACTCGAAATGTTCTTCTCAACTCACGGTGCGCGTAAAGGTATGACCGATACGGCCCTTAAGACAGCTGACTCAGGTTATTTGACTCGTCGTTTGGTTGACGTTGCCCAAGATGTTATCATCCGTGAGGACGACTGTGGAACTGACCGTGGTCTCTTGATCCGCTCTATCGCAGAAGGAAAAGAGATGATCGAGTCTCTTGAAGAGCGTCTCAATGGTCGTTATACTAAGAAAACTGTTAAACATCCAGAAACGGGTGCAGTTATCATTGGTCCAAATGAGTTGATTACAGAAGACAAGGCGCGTGAAATTGTCAATGCTGGTGTGGAAGAAGTGACTATCCGTTCCGTATTTACATGTAACACTCGTCATGGTGTCTGCCGTCACTGTTACGGTATTAACTTGGCGACTGGTGATGCGGTTGAAGTTGGTGAAGCAGTTGGTACAATCGCTGCCCAATCTATCGGGGAGCCTGGTACACAGCTTACAATGCGTACTTTCCACACGGGTGGGGTTGCCTCAAATACCGATATCACTCAGGGTCTTCCTCGTGTCCAAGAAATCTTTGAAGCCCGCAATCCTAAAGGGGAAGCGGTTATCACAGAGGTCAAAGGACAAGTTACTGCTATCGAAGAAGATGCTTCAACTCGTACTAAGAAAGTCTTTGTTAAGGGAGAAACTGGCGAAGGTGAATATGTTGTTCCATTTACAGCTCGTATGCGTGTAGAAGTTGGGGACCGAGTAGCGCGTGGTGCTGCTCTGACAGAAGGTTCTATCCAACCAAAACGCCTCCTTGCAGTTCGCGATGTCTTGTCAGTTGAAACTTACCTTCTTGGTGAAGTACAAAAAGTTTACCGTAGCCAAGGGGTAGAAATCGGTGACAAACACATCGAGGTAATGGTTCGTCAAATGATCCGTAAAGTCCGTGTCATGGATCCAGGTGACACAGATCTTCTTATGGGTACCCTCATGGATATCAATGACTTTACAGATGCCAACAAAGATGTCCTTATCGCAGGTGGAGTTCCAGCGACTGGTCGCCCAGTTCTTATGGGAATTACCAAAGCCTCACTTGAAACCAACAGTTTCTTGTCAGCGGCTTCCTTCCAGGAAACAACTCGTGTCCTTACTGACGCAGCTATCCGTGGTAAGAAAGACCATCTCCTTGGACTTAAGGAAAATGTTATCATCGGTAAGATCATCCCAGCAGGTACTGGTATGGCTCGCTACCGTAACCTTGAACCACATGCTATCAACGAAGAAGAATACCTTAATCCTCCAGTAGAGGAAGAAGGAAATGAAGAAACAACAGAAGTAGTTGTAGATACTGCCGTTGAAACTGTGGAAGAAACAGTAGAATAAAAGAGAATGAGAGAGCCTTCGGGTTCTCTTTCTCTTTTCTGAAAACTTTCTCCATTTTTCCATAAAATGTGGTAAAATAAAAGAAAGAAGCTGACAAAGGAGACGGGTATGGAACAAACATTTTTTATCATTAAACCAGACGGTGTAAAAAGAGGATTAGTGGGTCAAGTGTTGAAACGCATCGAACAACGTGGCTTTACAATCGAAAAATTGGAGTTGCGTTCACAGGTTTCAGAAGAGTTGATTGACCAGCACTATCAGGATTTAGTTGGTCAGAGTTTTTACCCGCCAATTCGTGAATTTATGACTTCAGGCCCAGTTCTTGTGGGTATCATTTCTGGACCTAAAGTAATCGAAACTTGGCGGACCATGATGGGTGTGACTCGTCCAGAAGAAGCTTTACCAGGAACTATTCGAGGTGATTTTGCAAAAGCGGCTGGTGAAAATCAAGCTATTCAAAATGTTGTACATGGTTCAGATTCAGAAGAGTCAGCTAAGCGAGAAATTGCACTTTGGTTTGAAGAGAAATAGTAAAAGTTTGATGTAAGGGTTACTTGCATCAAATTTTTTTGCATTTTAGAGTAGAAAACTGACAGTTGAGAAATATTCTAGCAAGGGTGAGGAGTTCTAGCCTATAATAAGAGCAAGTAAGGGAGGAAGAATGATGGAAAAAATGAAAAAGCAAATTCGAGTTTTGTTATTGTTGACGATTTTTGGTATCAGTAGCTGTTCTTGTTTAAGTTTATCGACTTGGTCCTTGTTGTTAAATCAAAACTGCTTCTATTATTTAGTTGGCATGTTGCTTCTTGCCAGTATTGGTGCAGGATTAAACTATTATAGAGGGCAGGGAAATCAATATTATTCAGTTTTTAAGGAAGATAAGCAACAATTCTTGTATAGTCTCTTGCTCTTAGTAAATATTTTGGGTTTAGCTTTAATTGTCATAGAACACATCCTTGCAGGAAATACATCCGTAGAAGGGTTTGTGGAAGCCTTTCTACCGAGTTTCTTTTTCTTATTTGGTATTGATTTGTTAGTTTTTCTGCCGATTCAGAAGTATGTACATGGATTGAAAAAGATTTTGGGAAAGAAGGAAATGTGTTTTATTAGTGGATTAGCTATTCTAATCTTTCTCAGAAATCCTTGGATGCTATTATCCATGACCTTTTATATTGCCTTGGGAATGCTATTTCTAGGACTATTGGTGCCCAAAGTCATTCGTTGGGAAGTTTCATTTTACAGCCATTTGATGAGAGATATCTTATTAGTCGTCTTCTTACTGTTTCTATTTTAAGAACAAAAGAAGAGATGATCCAAGTTTTACAATTTATAATATGGAATTCACAGATAATATCTCGACAAAGAAAAACTTTTTGGTATAATAGAAACATGCACACTAAAAATGAAGAAGAATTACAGTCCTTAGGTGAACGTTTGGGCTGTTTATTAGAAAAGAATGATGTTTTAATTCTAGCTGGCGAACTTGGAGCAGGCAAAACGACCTTTACAAAAGGCCTTGCTAAAGGATTACAGATTTCTCAGATGATTAAGAGTCCAACCTATACTATAGTGAGAGAGTATGAAGGTCGTCTTCCTCTTTATCATTTAGATGTTTACCGTATTGAGGGGGACGCTGATTCTATTGATTTAGATGAGTTTCTCTTTGGTGGTGGCGTGACTGTCATCGAGTGGGGACATCTTTTAGGTGATGCCTTGCCAGACACTTATTTAGAATTGGAAATTCTAAAAGAAGGAGACGGTCGCAGATTACATTTCCAAGCAAAGGGTTTGCGTGCAGAAAAACTCTTAGAGGAGCTTCGACATGGAGTATGAATTGCTCATTAGAGAAGCAGAACCTGGTGATGCTGCTGAGTTAGTGACATTTTTAAATCGTGTCAGTGTAGAAACAGATTTTACCAGTCTGGACAGAGAAGGTATACTGTTGACAGATACTGAGATGGAGTTGTTTTTGGATAAACAGGCTCATTCAGAAAATCAAATCACTTTACTTGCCTTGTTGAATGATGAAATTGCTGGTCTTGTAAATATCACAGCTGATCAACGTAAGAGAGTTCGTCATATTGGGGATCTGTTTATTGTGATTGGTCAGAAATATTGGAATAATGGACTGGGGAGCTTATTACTTGAAGAAGTCATAGAATGGGCAAAGGCTAGTGGCATTCTTCGTAGACTTCAACTCACTGTCCAAACTCGTAATCAAGCTGCAGTTCATCTATATCAAAAACATGGCTTTGCGATTGAAGGTAGACAAGAGCGTGGTGCGTACATAGAAGAAGGGGAATTTATTGATGTTTACCTGATGGGTAGACTGATAGATTGATAGAAATATGGTTAAAAAAATTATTGGAATGGTGCTAGCTTTTCTAGCTGTGACAGTTTTGGGTGTGGGTGTATTTGCTTATACTATTTATCAGCAAGGTACAGAAACCTTATCAAAAACCTATAAAAAAATTGGGGAAGAAACCAATGTTATTGAGGCTACTGAACCCTTAACGATTCTTTTGATGGGGGTTGATACTGGAAATGTGGAACGGACTGATCCATGGGAGGGAAATAGTGATTCCATGATTCTCTTGACGGTTAATCCGCACACGAAAAAGACAACGATGTTGAGTTTAGAACGAGATATCCTGACGAAAATTCAGCATAAAGATGGTAGTATTGAGGAAGCAAAACTAAACGCTGCTTATGCTGGTGGTGGTGCAGAGTTAGCTATTTCAACCATTCAAAAGATGATGAACATCCATATTGATCGCTATATTATGGTCAATATGCACGGTTTGCAACAGTTAGTCGATGCAGTGGGTGGTATAACTGTCAATAACACGCTGGGCTTCCCGATTTCTATTAGTGACCAAGAGGAATTTAATACTATTTCTATTGGTGTTGGACAACAGACTTTAAATGGTGAGGAAGCGCTTGTTTATTCTCGTATGCGTTATCAAGATCCTGAAGGAGACTATGGTCGTCAAAAACGTCAGCGTGAAGTCATTCAAAAAATTGTTGAGAAGGTCTTGAGTCTGAACAGTGTGAGTCATTATCAAGGGATTTTAAAAGCTTTGACTGACAATATGCAAACAAACGTTGATTTGTCAGCGAAAAGTATTCCACAATTACTTGGTTATCAAGATTCCTTCAAGAATATTGAAACATATCAATTGCGAGGAGAAGATGCTGAACTGCAGGGCATTTCTTACCAGATTGTTACAACTGAGCATATGTTAGAAATGCAAAATCTCTTACGTCGTTCACTAGGTAAAGAGGAAGTAACTGAAGTAGAAACCAATGCTGTGTTATACGAAGCAGCTCTTGGAAGAACTGCTACACCAACGAATGCTTCAAGTGTAGAAATAGAACAAAATTAATAATGAAATCGTGGGAAATTTCCTGCGATTTTTTCAAAAAAGTACGAATAGATAGGTAGGAGGAAACATGAAAGCAGAAATCATTGCTGTTGGAACAGAGATTTTGACAGGACAGATTGTCAATACCAATGCTCAGTTTTTATCGGAAAAACTAGCAGAGATTGGGGTAGATGTTTATTTTCAGACGGCTGTAGGAGACAATGAAGCTCGTCTCTTGTCTTTGCTTGAGATTGCCAGTCAACGTAGCAGTCTGGTGATTTTGACAGGTGGTTTAGGGCCAACCGAGGACGATTTGACCAAGCAAACGTTGGCTAAATTTTTAGGAAAAGAATTAGTTTTTGATCCTCAGGCACAGGAGAAGTTGGATGTCTTTTTTGCCCAGAGACCAGACTATGCCCGAACACCGAATAATGAAAGACAAGCTCAAATTGTAGAAGGAGCGACTCCACTGCCAAACGAAACAGGATTGGCTGTTGGAGGAATCTTAGAAGTTGATGGAGTGACCTACGTCGTTCTTCCTGGTCCACCAAGTGAATTGAAACCCATGGTCTTAAACCAACTTCTACCCAAGTTGATGACAGGGAGCAAGCTGTATTCCCGAGTTCTTCGTTTCTTTGGAATTGGCGAAAGTCAGCTAGTGACCATTTTGGCTGATTTGATTGACAATCAAACAGATCCGACCTTAGCGCCTTATGCCAAGACAGGAGAAGTCACTCTGCGTTTGTCAATAAAGGCTAGCAGACAAGAAGAGGCGACTCAAGCGCTGGATATCTTGGAAAATCAAATCTTAGGTCGCCAGACCTTTGAAGGCCTTTCTTTACGAGACCTTTGTTATGGTTATGGGGAAGAAACTAGTTTAGCTAGCATTGTGGTAGAAGAACTGAAAAGGCAGGGGAAAACCATCACGGCTGCTGAGAGTTTGACGGCTGGTCTTTTCCAAGCTAAGGTAGCGGATTTTTCGGGTGCTTCAAGTATATTTAAGGGTGGTTTTGTAACCTATAGCTTGGAGGAAAAATCAAAGATGTTGGATATTCCTGTCAAGGATTTGGAAGAACAGGGTGTGGTGTCTGAATATACAGCTCAGAAGATGGCTGAACAGGTACGAAGCAAGACCCAGTCAGATTTTGGCATTAGCTTGGCTGGAGTGGCAGGACCAGATAGCCTAGAAGGGCACCCAGCTGGGACAGTCTTTATAGGCTTGGCACAGGAGCATGGAACTGAGGTCATCAAGGTCAATATTGGAGGCAGAAGTCGAGCAGATGTACGCCACATTGCGGTTATGCATGCCTTTAACCAAGTTCGCAAGGCTTTATTAAGTGACTAACTTTTGATATAATAGTAGATAGGTCTAAGGACCATTAGAATGTAGGAGAATAGAATGGCGAAAAAACCAAAAAAATTAGATGAAATTTCAAAAAAATTCGGGGCAGAACGTGAAAAAGCCTTGAATGACGCTCTTAAATTGATTGAGAAAGACTTTGGTAAGGGTTCAATCATGCGTTTGGGTGAACGTGCAGAGCAAAAGGTGCAAGTGATGAGCTCAGGTTCTTTGGCTCTTGACATTGCCCTTGGTTCAGGTGGTTATCCTAAGGGACGTATCATTGAAATTTATGGACCAGAGTCATCTGGTAAGACAACAGTTGCCCTTCATGCAGTTGCGCAAGCGCAAAAAGAAGGTGGGATTGCAGCCTTTATCGATGCGGAGCATGCCCTTGATCCAGCTTATGCTGCTGCTCTTGGGGTCAACATTGATGAGTTGCTCTTGTCTCAACCAGACTCAGGAGAGCAAGGTCTTGAAATTGCAGGAAAATTGATTGACTCAGGTGCTGTGGACCTTGTCGTAGTTGACTCCGTTGCGGCTCTTGTCCCTCGTGCGGAAATTGATGGAGATATCGGAGACAGCCACGTTGGTTTGCAGGCTCGTATGATGAGCCAGGCTATGCGTAAACTTGGTGCTTCTATCAATAAAACCAAAACAATTGCCATCTTTATCAACCAATTGCGTGAAAAAGTTGGGGTTATGTTTGGAAATCCAGAAACAACTCCTGGTGGACGTGCTCTGAAATTCTACGCATCAGTCCGTTTGGATGTTCGTGGAAGCACACAAATCAAGGGAACTGGTGACCAAAAAGACACCAATGTCGGTAAAGAAACTAAGATCAAGGTCGTGAAAAACAAGGTGGCTCCACCATTTAAGGAAGCCTTCGTTGAAATCATGTACGGAGAAGGGATTTCTAAGACTGGTGAGCTTTTGAAGATCGCAAGCGATTTGGATATCATCAAAAAAGCAGGAGCTTGGTACTCTTACAAGGATGAGAAAATCGGGCAAGGTTCTGAAAATGCTAAGAAATACTTGGCAGAAAACCCAGAAGTCTTTGATGAGATTGACCATCAAGTCCGTGTTCAATTTGGTTTGATTGATGGAGAAGAAGCTGCTGAAAGCAAAAAAGATGAAGCAGTTCAAGCAGATTCTGTGAATGAAGAAGTAACTCTTGACCTAGGCGATGAGCTTGAAATCGAAATTGAAGAATAAGCTGTCAAAGTAGTGGAGGAATCCACTGCTTTTTCGATTATTTGTTAAATATTTCAGATTGCCTATAGTTTGCTGTTTCTTGTCGCTCCTCTATAAAGCTGATATAATAGCCTTATGAATAAAAAACGAACAGTGGACCTGATTCATGGTCCGATTCTTCCCTCGCTCTTAAGCTTCGCTTTTCCGATCTTGCTATCCAATATTTTTCAACAGCTCTATAACACTGCTGATGTCTTGATTGTTGGGCGTTTCCTTGGTCAAGATTCCTTGGCTGCAGTAGGGGCGACAACTGCCATTTTTGATCTGATTATAGGCTTTACACTTGGTGTCGGAAATGGTATGGGGATTGTCATTGCCCGCTATTATGGGGCTCGGAATTTTACTAAAATCAAGGAAGCGGTAGCGGCCACCTGGATTTTAGGTGCAATTTTGAGTGTTGTAGTGATGCTACTGGGCTTTCTTGGTTTGTATCCTCTCTTGCAATACCTAGATACTCCTGCTGAAATCCTCCCCCAGTCCTATCAATATATTTCTATGATTGTGACTTGTGTTGGTGTCAGCTTTGCCTATAACCTCTTTGCAGGTTTGTTGCGGTCTATTGGGGACAGTCTAGCAGCCCTTGGTTTTCTGATTTTTTCTGCCTTGGTCAATGTAGCTCTGGATCTCTATTTTATTACGCAACTGCATCTGGGAGTTCAATCTGCGGGCCTTGCTACCATCATTTCGCAAGGCTTATCAGTTGTTCTCTGCTTTTATTATATCCGTAAGAGTGTGCCAGAACTTTTGCCTCAACTCAAGCATTTCAAATGGGACAAGGCCTTATACGCCGATCTCTTGGAGCAAGGTTTGGCTATGGGTTTGATGAGTTCGATTGTGTCCATCGGTAGTGTGATTTTACAGTCTTCTGTTAATACCTTTGGTGCCGTGATTATTAGTGCCCAGACGGCGGCTCGACGCATTATGGCCTTCGCCCTTCTTCCTATGACTGCTATTTCTGCGTCAATGACGACCTTTGCTTCTCAGAATCTTGGTGCCAAGCGACCAGACCGCATTGTTCAAGGCCTTCGAATCGGCAGTCGTCTAAGTATGTCCTGGGCAGTGTTTGTTTGTGCCTTCCTCTTTTTTGCCAGTCCTGCCTTGGTTTCCTTCTTGGCCAGTTCAACGGATGGCTACTTGGTAGAAAATGGTAGTCTCTACTTGCAAATCAGCTCAGCCTTTTATCCTATTTTGAGTCTCTTGTTGATTTATCGCAATTGCTTGCAGGGCTTGGGGCAAAAGGTCCTTCCTCTGGTTTCCAGCTTTATTGAACTAATCGGAAAAATCGCTTTTGTGGTCTTGATTATTCCTTGGGCGGGCTATAGGGGTGTTATCCTTTGTGAACCCCTTATCTGGGTTGCTATGACCATTCAACTGTACTTCTCACTCTTCCGTCATCCTTTGATAAAAGAAGGCAAGGCCATCTTGGCAACAAAAGTGTCATCATAGCTCGATTTGCTAAATAAAATCCGTTTCCTCTAGTGAAAATCGAAAAAACTTGTGTTATAATAAGAAAGATTAAAATGTGAAAAAAGGAGATTCCTAATGGGACGTAAATGGGCCAATATCGTAGCCAAGAAAACGGCTAAAGATGGAGCTAACTCTAAAGTATATGCAAAATTTGGTGTAGAAATCTATGTAGCAGCTAAAAAAGGTGATCCAGACCCAGAATCAAACACTGCCTTGAAATTCGTTATCGACCGTGCCAAACAAGCACAAGTGCCAAAACACGTTATCGATAAAGCGATTGATAAAGCAAAAGGAAACACAGACGAAACCTTTACAGAAGGACGTTACGAAGGTTTTGGACCAAATGGTTCTATGCTGATCGTTGATACTTTGACTTCAAACGTCAACCGTACAGCAGCTAATGTCCGTGCAGCTTTTGGTAAAAACGGCGGAAACATGGGCGCTTCAGGTTCTGTTTCTTACCTCTTTGACAACAAGGGTGTTATCGTATTTGCAGGTGAAGATGCGGACGCGGTCTTTGAGCAATTGCTAGAAGCAGATGTGGATGTGGACGATGTAGAGGCAGAAGAAGGAACAATCACTGTTTACACAGCTCCAACAGACCTTCACAAGGCTATCGTTGCCCTCCGTGAGTCTGGTATTGAAGAATTCCAAGTGACAGAATTGGAAATGATTCCTCAGTCAGAAGTGGAATTGTCAGGCGATGACCTTGAAACATTTGAAAAACTTTACAGCGTTCTTGAAGACGACGAAGACGTACAAAAGATTTATACGAACGTAGACGGATTCTAATTGAAAAACGAACAGTTTTACTAGCTGTTCGTTTTTTTGATATTTGAACTTAGACTCGGGTTTCAGAATCGTTTTGTTGCTTGCTTTTTTCTAGACCTAGACCGACTGCATGTTTTTGGACGAGCAAGAGCTGTCCATTGTCATCTTTTGCAAAAGTTAAGGTAACAGCCTTAGTCTTGTCTCCAATAGAGATATAGGTGATTTTTTTCGTATTGTAACCCCCAAGAGTGAAGTCAAACTCGGAATCTGGCTTTCCGTGTTTGTTGATAATATCCTCGTAGGTGGTACCACCTTTTCCTCTGTTGTCAAGGTCACCTTCGATTAAGGCGTCGAACTGTTCTTGGGTCCAGGTGAAGGTATCGTCTGTCGAGCCGCTTTTTTCTTCGCGTTCCATTGAGGCACTCGTATCCATGTAGGAACGGTTAAACTCCCTGGCATACTCTTTGTAGACATCAGCGTATAGTACCTGAGTCGTAAAGAAAAGTACAACAGAGGCAACTGCCAGGGATGTTCCGATAATAGCCATTGTTTTCCGTTTTTTGAGGTTGACGATAAGACCGATAATCCCCAAGATAAATGCGACGATGGCGATGAACAACGATGGATAGTTAATAAACGGGATCCAGGATCCTAAAAGTGCGATGGCTCCAAAAATGGTTGCTAAAATTCCTAAAACTCTTAGTTCTTCTGGTTTCATTTGAAAGTTTTCTCCCTTTATTAAGTGAATGGATTTCTATCCACAGTAGTGAGTGCTTATTATATAAAAAATCTTACCTAATGTCAATTTAAACTAAAATAGTTCTCTAGGAAACTTTTTTCTTGACATCTCTTTTCAAAGTGTTAAAATAGTTCTCATGAAAACTTATTTAGTTCCTAGGAGAACTAAATGTGCTGGTTAGAAAGGAATTAGTATGGATAAACCGATGTTAGTCTTTAAGCGTTTTGGTCACCAGGTACATCTGATGGTACAAAAGGAAGCCAAGCGTTGTGGCATTGAATTTATGGGTGGGCCACAAGGTCAGGTTCTGCGTTTTTTAGATCAGTGTGAACAAAAAGAGAAACTGGTTTTGATTAAAGATATCGAGCAGGAACTCAATATTACCAAGTCTGTTGCTAGTAATTTGGTCAAGCGTATGGTACAAAATGGTTTGGTGGAATTGGAGGCGAGTCCTGTCGATAAGCGGGCCAAGTTTGTTCGTCTGACGGACAAATCGCGTTCTCGAATGAAGCAGGTTAAAGCCTTCTTTGAACGCATTGACAACCAGTTGATGGCAGACATTGATGGAGATGAATTACTGATTTTTGAGAAAGTCCTCAATCAACTACAGGAAAATATCAAGAGAATAGGAGGAGATAATGAAGAAATTAGCCAAACGAATTAGTAGAAAAGAATGGGGGATGATTTTACTAGCCATTCTCTTTACCTGCTTTTCAGTCTACCTAGAGTTGGAAGTTCCGACCTATATCTCGAAAATCACGGATTTGCTGGGGACTCAAGGAACTAGTTTAGATGAGTTATGGCAACCAGCAGGTATGATGGTCGGAATGTCTTTTTTTGCCTTCTTGTCCGCAGTCGCAGTTGGATTTTTTGCATCCAGAGTGGCGGCTTCCTATACTAGTAGGCTGAGAAGTGATATTTTTAACCGAGTTTTGGATTACTCGCAGACAGAGATTAAGAAATTCTCTATTCCAAGTCTCCTAACTCGTACCACTAATGATATTACTCAAGTTCAGATGTTGATCACCATGGGCTTGCAAGTGGTTACGCGTGGTCCGATTATGGCTATCTGGGCTATAGGGAAGATTTTAGGCCATTCAGAATACTGGCTCTGGGCTGTTCTTGTAGCAGTGATTGTCAATGTTTTGATGACAACAGTTTTGATGACGCTAGCCTTTCCAAAACAGTCCTTGATTCAAAGTCTGACTGATAAACTGAATAGTATCACTCGGGAGAGTCTAACAGGTATTCGCGTTGTTCGTGCCTACAATGCTGAAAAGTACCAAGATGAAAAATTTGCAGCAGCAAATGATGAATTGACCCGTTTGAATTTGTTTGTCAACCGTCTCATGGCCATTTTGAATCCCATCATGATGGGGATTTCAAGTGGTTTGAGTGTGGCGATTTATTGGATTGGGGCCTATGTGATCAACGATGCTGCTCCTACAGCTCGTCTGCCTCTCTTTAGTGATATGGTTGTTTTCATGTCTTATGCCATGCAGGTTGTCATGGGATTCCTTCTCATGGGGGCGCTCTTCATCGTTCTTCCTCGAACTATGGTCTCTGCCAAGCGGATTAATCAGGTTCTAGATTTGCATTCTTCTATCCAAAATCCTGCTCAAGTGCAGTTGGCTGATGAAAATCTCAAAGGTCAGGTCGAATTTAAGGATGTGACCTTCCGCTATGCGGCAAATTCGGAGGCAGTTATCGAGCATGTTAGCTTTAGAGCGGAAGCTGGTCAAACAGTGGCCTTTATAGGGTCAACAGGTTCTGGTAAATCAACTCTGGTCAATCTGATTCCACGTTTTTATGACGTATCAGCAGGAGAAATTCTAGTGGACGGAGTTAATGTTCAAGATTACGGTTTGGAAGATTTGCGCAACAAGGTTGGCTATATTCCACAAAAAGCTGTGCTATTTTCTGGAGATGTCAAGGGCAATCTAGACTTTGGACACAGTCAAGAAACACCACTTAGTGAGGAAGCTATGTGGCAGGCCTTGGAATTGGCCCAGTCTAAGAACTTTATCGAGGATAAGGAAGCTGGCTTGGAGTCAGAAGTAGCTCAAGGAGGAACCAACTTCTCAGGTGGACAAAGACAGCGTCTGGCCATTGCGCGTGCCTTGGCTCGTAAGCCAGAAATCCTCATCTTTGATGACTCCTTCTCAGCCTTGGATTACAAGACAGATCGTGTCCTACGCCAAGAGCTAGCAGAGAAAACAAAATCTATGACCAAGCTTATCGTAGCACAGCGTATTTCAACCATTATGGATGCAGATTTGATTTTGGTCTTGGATCAAGGAAAAGTCGTGGGACAAGGCACCCACAAGGAACTTCTAGCTACCAACGAAGTTTACCAAGAAATTGCCTATTCACAATTATCGAAGGAGGAATTGGAACATGGAAAATAAAAAACTGTCGCTCTGGAAACAGAGTAAACCCTATCTTGCAGGTCTCCAGTTTGCCCTTCTAATCGCTTTTTTAGCAACAATCTTATCCAACATCATTACTGTATATGGTCCAACCCGTATCAAGGAAATGACCAATATCATTGCAAGTGGCCTAGAAACAAGTGTGGATGTCGCGGCAGTTGCAGTCATTGGTGGTTTTTTGGCCGTTATCTATGTGATTGGACTCCTATCAAATTATTTGCAGGCTTTTCTGTTTACAACAGCTATTCAACGTTTTTCAGAACGTTTGAGAAGAGCGATTGCAGAGAAAATTAATCGTCTTCCATTGGGGTATTTTGATGGACATTCTCAAGGAGATACCTTGTCTCGTGTGTCTAATGACGTTGACACTGCAGCCCAGTCCCTCAATCAAAGTCTGGGAACAGTTCTTTCATCCACTTTATTGGTCGTAGCAGTCTTGGTAACCATGTTTGGAATGAACTGGATTTTAGCCTTGGTGACGGTTGTTTCAACTCTTATCGGTTTTGCTTTCGTGTCCGTCTTTATGGGCAAATCGCAGGGCTTCTTTAAGAGTCAGCAACAGGATTTGGCAGCTGTCAATGGCTATGTGGAGGAAATGTACTCTGGCCATAATGTGGTGACCAGTTACAATGCTATCGAGAGCACCAAAGAAGAATTTGCGAAATTAAACAATCGTCTGTATGATAGTATCTGGAAATCTCAATTTATTTCAGGGATTATGATGCCGATAATGATGTTTATTGGGAACTTTAGCTATGCCTTAGTGATTATCGTCGGTGCAGCCTTGGCCTTGAATGGGCAGATTAGTATCGGGATTATCGTTGCCTTTATGGCCTACGTTCGTATCTTTTCTCAGCCCCTTTCGCAAATTGCTCAAGGGATTACTAGTTTGCAGCAGGCTAGCGCAGCCATGGGGCGTGTCTTCGAATTCTTAGGTGAAGAGGAAATGGAAGATGAATCTCATAAAGAAAGACAATTGAGCGACATGAAAGGTCAAGTGGTCTTTGATCGAGTTTCCTTTGGCTATACACCAGAGCGAACCATTATCCATGACTTTTCTGCAACTGCTCATGCAGGTCAAAAGGTTGCCATTGTCGGGCCGACAGGAGCTGGTAAGACAACCATTGTCAATCTTTTGATGAAGTTTTATGAGATTGATAAGGGAAGTATCCGCATTGATGGTGTGGATACCAAGGAGATGAAGCGCTCGGAAGTACACGATGCCTTTTCAATGGTCTTGCAGGATACTTGGCTCTTTGAAGGAACCATTCGTGACAATCTCATCTATAACCAAAAGGGGATTAGTGATGAGCGTGTGATTGAAGCCAGCAAGGCTGTAGGGATTCACCACTTTATCATGACTCTACCAGATGGTTACGATACCGTCTTGGATGATACAGTGACCTTGTCTGTCGGACAAAAACAACTCTTGACCATTGCTCGTGCTTTGCTGAAAGATGCGCCACTCCTAATTTTGGATGAGGCGACCTCTTCGGTTGATACCCGTACAGAGGAATTGATCCAGAAAGCCATGGACCGATTGATGGAGGGAAGAACTTCCTTTGTCATCGCCCACCGCTTGTCTACTATCCGAAATGCTGATCTGATTCTTGTCATGAAAGATGGCAATATCATTGAGCAAGGCAATCATGATGAGTTGATGGCACAAGGAGGCTTCTACGCTGACCTTTATAACAGTCAATTTACAGAAGACGAAGCAGAAGAATAAACCCAAGTAAGTGGTAAGAGTTTTTAGAAAATCAAATAATTCAATATTTTTAGGAGAACAGAGAAATCTGTTCTCTTTTTTGTTCGCTTAAAATTCTGTTTGAAAGGAGTTCAATGATGATAGGATTAGAGATTGTAATGAATTTAGACACGTTAGAAATCTTTGACGTTATCGATCATGATAAAACTGGGAATAGCGAACAAGCGCCTAAAACCATCCAATTAAGTTTGTTTGACTCAATGACGTGCATTTGACAGAAGGAGATAATCAGGATGGACAGAGAAGCGCTATACAATGAATTAATTCAAAGCGAACCATTAGGTTTCATTGATCCATTCTCAGATCTTGGGGAGTTTGATCCTCTTCAGCTGAAATTTAAACAACCCGTAAAGGATTTAGTGAATCGATATTCAGGACAACCATACAGCTTGGCATGGCAACATAAAATTATGGAAATGCGGAAGTTGTTTATTGCCTATCAGATAGCATTAAATGAAGAAGATAAGCAGATAAACTTTCAGCGAAGAACAAGAAGCGAAGAGTCCAAAGAACATGCTGATGCTATTGTAACAACATATTTGAAGCTGGGATTTAGTTTTAAAGAGATTGAGAAGCGTGTTTCTTTATCTTACAAACAACTTCGTCGAGGATGGAGAAGAAGTAATCACATAATGACAAATAGTCCTGAATTTTATAGCAAAAGGGACTTATCTGAAGGTTACTGTTTACCGAGTAGAAAGCTACCTAAAAGTATGAGAATAAACGAGGGATAGAAAATGGAAACGGGTATTTGTAGACGATGTTCTTGCGACTGGGTTACACCTTGCATCAATGAAAAGTATGGTCCTTGTTGGTGGGTAGATAAAAACAGAACGCTGTGTAGCCACTGTTTTTATGGATTTAATGATGAATCTTGTCAGACAAAAGTTTATTACAGACCAGGGCATGATTGGCTTGAGAGAGATTGGGAATTTGCTTGGGAAATACTGACAAATTCAAAAAGTCATTGGGTATATGATATGGAACATGATGTGTTGTGTGTGGTTGGTTTAGGAGATCATATTGGAGCCGTTAGATTTATTGTAAGGAACTTTTATGGACTTAATCGCATTTATCGTGAGGAGATTCCTAAATGGCAAGAAATTATTGGGAATAATATGATTTTTTATAATGCAAAGGTTAATGATTCAAAACATTACGCTAGTTCTTTGCCTAGAAAGTATAAACATGTGGATTGATATGGATGAAGAAGATATTAAATTGCTTAATGCTGCTTTTTTGTGTCTGGGAATAGTAGGGGTGATAGTTATCGCTTTGATAGCTTTCCAACCTGATGGTTATCAAAGATTCTTAAAGTTTATAGAAATAACTTCAGAGGGCTTTGAAAAATTTTCTAATATCATGAACGAATTGCTTTCGTTCTGGAATTGATTTATCGAATTGGCTTGAGAGAAATTGGGAATTTGCAGGTGCTGAGAATAGATTATCTCACGGAAAAAAGAAAAAAGCCCAATTTGGTAGGAGGAACTTATATGCTTAATAACTTTAGAACAGCGAGTGCTTATGCAAGCGCTCGTAGACAACAAAAGACTGCTCAAAGAAAAGTCTTCTGGGATAGTTTTGGGGAAATCACTCCTAGTGAGTGGGCAAACGCCAAGCTATCTGGAGAGGTTGAAATTGGGGTTTCAAACGATAGCATCAAGGGTAGAGAAAACCTTCCTAGATTGGATTACAAGCTAGGTTGGTTGCCAAACGGACATCGTTACCGTTTAGGTGCTAAAAAGAAACCAGTATCAAAGATTATGCCTTTCCAACCACGGAAAGACGATGACGATCTTCTGAGCGCAGAAGAGTTCGAGCGACTGTTAAGTACACTTTAAAAAGTATGAGAGACCTAAAAATCATGAAAAAGATTGATTTATTAAAATGCTTATCCATCATCACAAAAGACGGATTAAGAACACAAAAATTTAAGAATAGTCATCTACAGCTCATCTCTTCAGCTGAAGAAGGAAGACGAGGGTCTGTATTTGCGTATCGTTCAAAAGCAAATATGGTGAAGGCACGTGGTGTTGTTCTAACCTCTGTCGAATCATTGCTTGAGAACCAGGATCAGTTTACACACTGGACTCCTAACATATATTGCTACGGAAGCTATAGTGATGCTGGTCGACGGATTACACGTGGGCACTCTGAAGATAATCTTAGACAGATTAACACATTCTACATTGACTTCGATATTACCTCTGCAGCTGAAGAAATGACGACAGGAGATATTTTAACCGCTTCTCTGGAGCTAGGTTTTATGCCAACGTTGATTCTAAAATCTGATAAGGGATTTCAAGCCTATTTTGTCCTCACAGAATCAGCTTATGTTACAGCTCATTCCCAATTTCGAGTGGTAAAGGTGGCTAAAGCTATCTCTCAAAATTTGAGAAATTACTTTGCTCAAACTTTACCAGTAGATTTGACTTGTAACCATTTTGGGATTGCTCGTATTCCTCGAACCGATAATGTCGAATTCTTTGAACCTGACTATACCTATTCATTCCAGGAGTGGTTAGATTGGTCAATGAAGCAATCAGAACTTCCTTTCCCAAGTAAAAAGCCCAATTTGACGGTTATTTCGGGCTCTGAAGGGGTGAAACAGATTGATGAGCCCTGGTATCAATTGCTGATGAGAGAGGGGAATATCAAAGGTGGAAAAGCCTTGATGGGAAGAAACAATGTTCTTTTCACGCTAGCTTTAGCCAACTTCTCTTCAGGAATCGATCAGGAAGAGTGTGAGGAGGTTCTTTCTAGTTTTAATGCGAATCTAGACGAGCCACTCTCTTCAGCTGAATATCATAAGATTATCACAAGCGCCTACTCAGGAAAATATGAAGCTGCTAGTCGTGATTATGTGATGACTTTATGTAAAGCATGGGTCAATCAGGAACTCAAGGCTTCAGATCTCTTTGTGAAGCAACGTTGGTACAAATTTAAGAAGAAACGTGCTGACAGGAAGAATAGTCATCTCTATGAATGGAAAACAGACGTAATGGCCTATTTAGAAGGTTTCTATCAATCCGAGGATCCATTTATCCAGACGACGAAAAAAGAGATACGAGAGAATTTGAACATTCCTGAGCGCTCATTAGACAAAGTATTGAAGGTTCTCAAAACAGAACAAAAGATCTTCTTCACAGTCAAACACGGCCGTGGAGGAGGCATCAGATTAGCCTCTATCAAAGCAATCTTGCTTTCCCTTATCAAGGTGAAGAAAGAACGTCAGGAGGCTTATATGGCCAATATCGCTGCTTTCTTTGAAGAAAGTATAGAGTTTACTCAGAGAGTGATAGAAAGGGTTAAAGATGGCTTTAAACAAACACAACAACTATCTCTATTTGAGCTTGATATTGGATAATTTTTAAAACCCGCAGACTGCCTTACATTTATATCTACGATTACTACCAAGATATAAATGTATATAAAATAATCTATGGAGGAATGATATGATTTTGATTTTAGCTGGACTATTTAGTCTTATATTTGTTGGAGGATCTTTATTAGTTTTCTCACTTATAGGGATTCGTCAACGAGTTCGTTTAGAAAACGGATATGATTTTGAATTAGAGACAGATCTATTGGCAATGGTTGGCGAAGATAGAAAGTGAGAAGAAGAATGAAGTACGTAATTTTCAGTTTTGAATTAGGTGACTATATTTGTAATGGGGAGAATAAAGTTTTAGTTTTTGATACCTTGGGACTAGCTTTTCAGTATCTTCAAAAGCATTACCGTAAACCACTTCCTGAACAAAGAAAAAAGAGACTGATTCACTATCCTGATGTGTATCAAGCTCCGTTTAGGCTTTTAAAAGTTTGTTAGGAAGGGGAAAGGTCGATGTCAGAGTTATTCAAAATTATTAGAGGATACTACCTAACAGGGGTTGGTCAGGAACCATTGGCTTATTATTTTAAACTTTCATCGGATAACTTAAAATTTGAGTCTGTTTCTGCAGGGGATGTGGCTTTAACTTTTTATCAAAACGAGGAGAGTATTTCTAGCATTCCAGCGATCATTAGAGTAGATAGTGTTATCTCGAATGATAAAATGATTTCAGATTACCTGCAGGAGGAGTTGAGAGATCATTATCCAATGTTGCCAATTGTCCGTGTATTGGATTCCGAGGAATTTGATCCTTTACTCTTTCAAGAAGTGATGACAACGTTCACTAACTTGAAATTAGAAATAAAAGAATTGGCCAAGGTTGATTATGTTCAAGGTTCCATATTTGATTTTATGGATGAGGAGGAGATAGGATGAAAGATCTTTTTACGCATGTTAAGTTAGTTCTAGGGGTTATTCTTGTCATTTTATTTGTGAGTCTTGCAGTTCTAGGAGGATATGGGGTGTATAAAGATCATTTTATCTTAGATTATGATCCTCACCTTACTCAGAGGGAATACCAGGATACTGTACTCAATCAAAATGTAAACCTAGTATTTTATAAAAAAGATTGTCCGTACTGTCAGGTTGGGAAAAGTGTAGTTGTAGATGCAGCCAATAAAGGTTCCTATCCTACATTTTACATTGACACTCAGACAGAAGAAGGTCAAAAGTTGGTAGAAAAATACCAGGTTGAAAAAGCTGCAACTATCATCAAGATCCGTAAGGGAAAAATAAAGAAATATCTATATGCTTTAAGAGATTCAGAGGAAAAGATTGTAGCAGATGAGAAAAGTATTCAGGAGGCCATAAATGACTAAAAGGGCAAAACTAAGTAAATGGGCTGAGACAGCTTTTCAAAATGATTGGGAACTATGGCGTACTAGGACAAATGAAGGAATGGTTGTTTTAGGAAAATTATCAGATGGAACGTTTACCCTACATCGTTTTAATGATGAGGGAGGAAGACTAACACATATTTCTCAAGATGAGGCCCTTTGGCTAACATTGGATTTGGCACCTGAAAAGTTAGGTTGTATTTAAGGAGGCAGTATGTATCAAATTTTAAATGCCATTGCGCATGGCGTGGTTGGAACTGTCTTGATTGCGATCTGGTTTGTACCGCTCTTCAGGATAACTATATGTGATAACTTTGGAAATGAAATCAAAACGAAAAGGCTGCCATTGGCGTTCTTAATGTTACTAAAAAGTGTTTGGCCGAAAAGTAAGGTTTCATTTATTTGGAAAGGATATAAGAAGCATGAGAAGAACTAAATCATCTACTTTGAAGCAGAAAAGAGCTAACAAACATTTAAGAGGTATAAAAAATTACACGCTATCGAGTGAACAAAAAAGTTCCGACGATGTATCAACTTCTGATATGTTGTTTGCAACAAATGTGAAGTATCGAGTTTTTGCAATTTTAGGAGGTGTATCTGGTTTTATTTCGCTAGTTTTAGTATCAGTAAATCTCTTTTTAGGATTTAATGCGTATGTAATTGTAAATTTAGTTAATATGAGTCCAACTTTTCTTAAATTAGTAGGAGTAAAAGAAGTTTCTTTTATGACAGTCTTTGAATCATTTTATTTTGGAAGTGTCGAGTTAATGAGAGATATGTTTGCAACTATTTTTGTAGCTATTATAGTTTTTTCTTTATCATTATATATAATTAGGGCTACTGAAAAAAAGACAGATATAAACTCTTTAACAAATCAGTTTTATGAAAAAATCAGGAAGGAGAAATAAAATGTCTACTTTAATTGAAATATTAAAACGCTGGATTGAAAAGATAAAATCTAGCCCAATTTTGAAGCCATTTATTAAGACTAAAGTTTGGTTTCAAGAGAATATTATTAAGAGAAAACTAGTCATTTTCTCAATGTTATTTTTGACCTGGTTAAGCCTTTTGATGGGAGCGATTTTCTCACCACAAAGACAAACATACACCTCAGAACAACTCAAAACAAAGCAGGTTTTTGCGAATGGTAGCGGTGAGATGAAACTGGTCAGCCAGGAATATTCACCAGATACTGGAATTATCGTTTTACAATTTGAGACAAAAGATGCTACGACTTCGATAGATCGGGGCATCGATGCCAAACGATTAAAATGGAAACTTTATGCGCAGCATAAAGACTCAAAAATAGAGATGGATGTTGTACCAATCATCGATAATAAAGTATCAGTTATTATTAAAGGAGTTCCGAAAAATTTTGGTGCATTTGCGATCGATGTGACAAATCAGACAGTATCTTCTAGTTCAATTGATGTGAATATTTCATCGCCATCCAGCGATTCTAAAAAGGTTTCTCAGAAGAAATCTGGAGAAGATGACACTGTACAATTCTTTGTAACCCCTCAAAACACTCAGCTTGAAATCAAAGCTATTGAGGTTGTCTCCAGAGAAGAATTTACTCTACAAGAAATCGAAAAAGAGATCAATTTCCAAAATGATCAGTCTCAAAAATTGACAACATCAATTGCTCAATTGAAGGAATCAATTGAAGATGATAATTCACGAAAAGCGAGTCTTCAAGCAGAAGCAAAATATCTAACAGGTGATGATCTCGAAGCCAATCAAAAGAATATTGCTACGCTGGATACAAACATTGAAACGAAGAATAGAACCATCGAAACAGCCTATAAAAACATTGAAAAGTTGAAGGCTAAATTGGAATCTTTGGACAAGAAAAAACAGGCAGTCAAAGATGGAACATTTGAATTTTCAAACCCTATTGAAACTGTAGAAATGAATTAAAGTGAGGTAAAATAAAATGAAATCAAAGAAAAGTTTTAAAAAGCTTTACCATGTAATGTTTTTTATAATGATTGATTGTTGCTTCACTCTATATATTTTACTTACTGTGTCGGCCTTTCTTACTTATCAGTGGTTTGTAAATCTTAACTCTTCTACAATTCTTTATTATTACGATACTATGAGTGTGCTATGGTTTAGTATTTTAATTTCTACAATTTTGACAAAGATATTATATCGTCCATTGTTAAGCTCTATTTGGTTCCAACCCTTGTGGGATAAGATAAACGATAGTGAATAAAGAGAATGAATCTCCTTAATTTTTGAATTAAGGGGGTTTATTTTTTATGTTTGTCCCTTTAAAAAATTTTTTTTAGTTATCTTTTATACTAGAATCAATCAAAAAAAGAAAGGCAGAAAAATGAAAGAACAACTTAAATTAGCACCAAGGGAGAATCAACCAGTTAGAAAGCATCGTACTGTATTCACAAGTACAAAAGGTTTGCTTAGAAAACAAAAATGGGTTGCGCTGGATATTGATGAATATGGAATAACATATCATAGTGATCCAGGGTATAAAGGAGAAATGTTTTCTTCAATGTACCTCGTTCTACAGGAAATTAAAATTGATGAACGTTCTTTCACACTAACCATCAAAAAAAATGATCATGAAGTTTATGTGATTGATTTGAAAAAATTAGATGGCGATTTGTGGAGCAACTTCCAAATTATAAAAGAAAAAATTACCAGCTTTGCAGGAAATAAATTAAGGAATTAAGAAATACGAAATTAGAAAAAAGGAGAAGTAATCATGGCCAAAAATGATTTAAAAAAAATTGATAATCAACTAGAAGAGGCAAAGAAAAGAGTTGCCCTTTTGGAACAGGAACGTAAAGAAGCAGAAGAGAATCTTCAAAAACAAATTGGTAAAATCTATGTTCAAATTCAATTGAAGAAAAATAAAAATCAGTCGTATGAATCAATTCTTGAAGAGTTAAAAATGGAATTAAACCTCATCAAAGAAGATGAAAAAGAACAACGTTTAGCAGCTAAGAAAAATCGTGAAGAAGGAAACTTTCCAGCAGAAAATCAGTCTTAATTTTTGAGTTTTGAACTTCTAAATGAAGTCAAAAACGGTGTAAGCAAAAGTGTGTAAAAAGGAAAAATAGTGTAAGTATAACACCTACAAAGTGTGTAAAGGTAAGTATAGCATGTGTGTGTAAGTAGGTGAAACCGAGAAAATTGATATCATTGGAAACGTTGATACTATCAACATATCACGGCACGTGATATCAGTTTCCCTTATGCTCTTTTCTACCACAACACACCTAAAAAGGACCTTAGTCCCTCTGTGTGTGTTAGTGTGTTGAAAAACCGCAAAAATAGAACCGTGACGGTTCGTGATGTTGCGAGGTTGAAGTTTTCTTTTTTGCTTCTTTTTGCTTTTGCTTCGACAAAAGAAAAAAGAAGTCCTGCTTTTAGGACAATAAATAATAAGATGGAGGATACAGATGAACCTTCTCATTAGAGGATTAACACAGGAAGAGGTTAGCTATCTAAAAGCTCTTGCAAAAAAAAATAAAGCCAAATCATTAAATGATTTTCTGCTCTCAATCTGTCGTGAAAAAATTGAGTACGGAAAATTTAATCGTGCTCAAGATTTGTATGTGGCTCATTTAGAAAATATGAAATTAGCTTCTGACCATGTTCTGGAACAAATGAAAAAACAGACAAGGATACTCTCTGAATTTGAAGAAAAAATGGATTGTTATGGCGATCATATTTCACGCTGGTTAGAGTATGAAGGAGAGGTGGAAAGTGATGACTAAAAATTTTTTAATTCGAAATGTTCCCGACGATATGTTTGAACAACTTCAGGCTATTTCAAAAAAATATAACTATCCAAGTTTCAATGAGTTTATGTTATCGCAAGTTCAAAATATCGTAATGAATGACGGATTGAATTTGTACAATAACCAATTTGCGGAAACATTATCTGATATCAAAGAACAACAAAGTCAGATTTTAGAATTGATGTTGAAGAATGACATTTCTCTTTCTGCTTTAAATGTTAAACAAGATATTGTAAATGAACTAACCACAAATTGGTTACATTTTATGGATGATGTATCTGCACTTGAAGCTGAACGACGGTCAGGTGGTGTTTGAAAATGAAGAAGAATAAATCTCTGTTCATCATTCTCATTTTTCTTGCAATCTTTATCGTACAACCTAACAATTTTAATGCTATCAAATCTGGCTTGACACAAAATGATATTCCGAATCAATTGAACATAGCCGATTCAGCTGAAGAAAAAAATCCCAACTCAAATCTGAATTCTACTCTAAAAAATGATGATTTGAAATCGAAGGAGTATGATGGAAAAAATCAAGTGATTGTTGTCAATGAAAAATCACAATTTACAAAAAGCGAATTGAGTTTAGAAAATGGCAGCTGGGAAAAATATTCTGATCTAGATTTTTTAAATCGTGTAGGAATTGCTGAAGCGATGTTGGGAAAAGATTTGATGCCAACTGAAGATAGAGAATCTATTTCGTCTATCACACCGACAGGATGGAAAAATAAAAAAATAATTTTCAACGGAAAAGAAGATTATTTATATAATCGTTCTCACTTAATCGGTTTTCAATTAAGTGGAGAGAATGCGAATGCTAAAAATTTATTTACAGGTACACGTGCTTTAAATGCAAATTTTGAAGATGAACAATCATCAATGGTCTACTATGAAAATAAAATTGCTAACTACATAAAAAATACGAACCACCATGTCCGCTATCGAGTAACTCCTATATTTAGAAATGTGGAATTAGTTGCTAGAGGAGTTCGTATGGAAGCACAGAGTATTGAAGATGATGAGATCTCATTTGATGTATATATCTTTAATATTCAACCAGGATACAAAATCAATTATTTGACAGGATCATCTCAGAAAAATTGAGGAGGGAAAAATGAATCCAAGACTTAGCTTATATTTTAGCGAAGAAACACATGAAAAATTTAAGAAAATAAAAGCCTACTTGAAAGAATCGTCTGCTTTGCAGAAACAATATCGAAATAATTCAGCAACGCTCGTCACTTTGATTGAAGTTTTTTACAAACTCTTTATTGAATTAGGAGAAGGAAAAAATTTCTATGAGCGACTGACTCAGCTGGAAAAAAATTTTGGGGATGCCTTTGATTCTGGAAATGACAACAAGGCAATTCATCGTCAACTTGATCAAATTCTCTATTTAACACTGACCAACTTTCATGCTATTACGAAAGATGATTTTGATGTTCAAGAATTGGAATCTATTCATTCACGATTGGATCCTACACAGCATGAATTGATGGCAAGAATCAACGATGTCATTCAAGAAGATATTGCACGTGGTCAAACTATCAAACATTCTCATTGAGGTACAGTAAATGGTAGATATTGTTGAAATCTATTTAGAAACAGGAGATTTTCATGAAGCGGTGAAACAGTCAGGGCTGCCTACTCATATAGCTCATTTGAAATTAATAAAGAGTGGCTGCCTTAAAATTCAAGATAAAATTCAGTATGGTTCTAGGACAGCTAAGCTCGGGGGAATGGCCGAGGAGCTTTTTCAAAAATATGTTCCAGATGCAACGGATGCGAATAAGTATTTCAAGAAAAATAATCCAGTATATGATTTTTGGCTAGATGGTCTAACGATTGATGTAAAATACAGCTCATTGTATAAAAGGAAAAACGGGAACTCTCATCACTGGCAATTGAGGACAAAAGGAAATCAAGATTTTATTGTCGCCTTTTTAGAACGAGAAAGTGGTTCAGAGTTAGAAGAACCAAATATCTTATTGATTCCCATGCAATTTATTGAAGAGCAAAAAGAATTACACATTTCTCAATCAGGACGGTGGATCAATGATTTTCAAGTTGAACCTGAAGAATTACAACCGTTATTAAAAGACTATGCTCTTTTAAGAAAAAATGGACTATTTTAATTCAAAGAGAGGAAAATAATGAACGTATCTTCTAGTCCAAGTATTACCTTCATGCTGCAATATACAGAAGCAAATAGTGGGTTTGTAGACTACACCAATAGAGACGAAGCTGTCGAGGTTGATAATGAATTAAATTTAGAGACGCACAGACAAAATATTGAGTCTCTAACTGAAGATGAACTACAAAAAATCCAAGCTGAAGTTCCAGAAACAAAACTTAATTTCCAGGAGTACATCGATTATATGAATCGTTCTTATGCTACTGAAAATCAAAGTGAAGAGATGACAGCGATTTTTACAAAAGAGGCCAATTACTTGCAGCGTAGCAAAGTAACTGAATTGAAAAGTAAGTTAGAACAGGCTTATCAAAATGGCTCTCTTCTATGGCAGGGTGTTATCTCTTTTGATAATGATTTTTTGGCCAAAGAGGGATTATATGATCTGGAAACTGGGAAAGTCGATCAACAAGCTATTAAGTCGGTCATACGTGAAGCATTGCCAAGGTTGATTGAAAAAGAAGGATTATCCGACTCATCATTTTGGTGGGCTAACATTCACTTGAACACGGATAATATTCATGTGCATTTTGGTCTATCAGAAGTCGAGTCTGCAAGAGAAAAAATTTTCTATCGACCTCGTGGACGAATGGAGTACAGAGGGAACTTCTCCCAAAAAACCATTGAGCGTTTTAAAAGTGATGTTTTTCATGGCCTGTTAAATGAACAGACTAGAGGAATGATTGTTAGAAGAGAACAAATTTTGGCCAATATCAGAAGTGAGTTGATCAATTCTGTATTTAGAGATCAGATGGTGCGTTCTTCAGCTGAAAAAAATTTTTTGGAGCAGGCTTATAATCATTTGCCTATGGATAAAAAATGGCGCTATGGATCAAATGCAAGAGATTTTGCAGTCAGTAAATTCTTCCTTGACCGCTATCTGGACTCCTATTTAGAAAATGATGGGAAAGAGCTCTATCAAGAATTTCTGAAAGAAACGAAGGACTTCCTAGAAACCTATAGAGGAGCTTATTCAGCTGAAAAAAAATCAACCTACGAAAAGATTCGGAAAGTTGATGGTCGTTTTGAGAAAACACAACAGGAAGCTGCAGGCTATCATCTGCAGCAATTAATAGTGAATCGAGAGAAGGAGTTGAGAGAACGACTAGCAAATAAAATCTTGCACCTATTTCGTGAGAATGCTCCTGAAATAGCTGACGTTCGTCTGGAAAAAAATTTGACCAATTTCTCAGAAAACAATCAAAAATTAATTTTAGCTCAGGATCCTAACGCAAGTGTTGTCAAATCGTTGCAAGCGTGGAAAAGATTGGGTTATGAGTTGAGAGATGGAGCAAAACCCCTTAAAATTGTGAAACCAACCTACTCTGCTTATGATAAGCAGGGGAGAGGGATAGGGGTTCCTGACTTTGTTAGTGACCTAGTTTATGATGTCAGCCAGATGAAAGAGAATTTACTAGCAAAACAGCTAACACTAAAGGATTTATCCTTGTTTTCTTCAGATGAATTGAGAGCTCTTGTGGATGCAGCCAAGAATAAATCTGATCGTACTTTAAAAGAACGCCAGGAGTTAGGAACATTTCGCTATGCTTTAAAATTGAGTTTATTGGAAGAAAAACAAAGTAGTTTATTAGTTCGTAAAACTCTTTTTGATCAAATCCAACCACTTGAAACGGATAAGCCATTTGTTGAATTGAAAAAGAAAGAAATTCAACAAAGACTGAAGCTGACTGAATTGCAACTGACTCCAAATTATAAACTGAGTGAAGCAGACCAATCTCTGAGACAATCTCTTGCTAACCAGTTTGAAGATAGTGTTTCATTTTCAGTAGAGAAAGCTGATTCATTAACAATTCAAGCTCCTATTAAACGTTTAAAGGAGGAATTAGCTACAATTCAACCTCTTCAAGATGAAGGAGTGCTGACTATTCTAAAGGGCTATCCTGTTACGAAAGATAGCTACGTAGAAGAGTTACAGACACATATCTCTATTTTTCAGTTGAAACATCAGATTTACAGTCGAAACAAGGAAATTTCACAAACGACTGATCAAGCAACTGTTCAAAAATTAAAACAGGAGAATTCAAAGGGATTTTCTGAACTCAAATTACTCTATCAAAAATTGTTGCCAGAGGAGGAAAGTAATCAGAAAAGTCAGTTAGCTCAAGCTGTTTCACAGAAAATGCAAGAAAGAAAGGTCTTGCAAAGAAAAAATATCCAACAATCTCAAGGTAAAGCAATCATCAATACAGATTTCATGAGAAATCTGACTAACTCTCTTCAGAGGGCACAACGTGCAAATAAAAAAGCCCTCATGGAACGTGAGAGAAGTGATGAGAGACAAGAACTTGAAGAAAAAGGACAAAGTATATAAGAGTCATTGTAAAAGCAATGACTTTTTTGTTGAAAAATGAAATTATATTGTCCCTTTAACTGGGATTTTTTGGTTATTGAATAGAATAGAAGGATAAAAAGAGAAAGGAGAAGAAAAATGAAGCTATTATTTCCAGATGTTGCAGTTGAAGACTTTGATTTCTCAGCCGAATGGTTAATTACGGCAATGAATGCTGATAACAAGCAAGTGCATTTTGAGGGTCAAGGAAGAAATTCTGATTTAGAAATGGTTCTAGATTTTAAGGAAGATTCTGAGCTATTTGAATCTTTTTCAGTAGGGGAATTGGTTCACTTAGATCGAGAAACGTTTCTACAAGCAGAGAAAGAGCCGTATAAACCACAGTATGAAGGATTTTAAGGAGATTTTATATGACAGAACAAGAATCAAGACGTGGGAAAACTCGTAGAGAACGTGTTGAATTTGCACGTTCTAGAGATATTTTGGATGTTGCAAACGAGCTCCAGATGGAGCTGGTTCGATCTGGACGAGACTATCGATGGAAAGAACATGATAGCCTAGTTATATCGCCTGATAAGAATTTATGGAAATGGTTCTCCAGAAATACAGGAGGAGATGCGATTTCTTTAGTTGAAACGATAAAGGAAGTGGATTTTAACCAATCTGTAGATTTTTTAAATGATGGAAATTTTAAAGAGTTTCAAATGGTTGAAAGAGCTCAAGAAGATTTTAAATACTATCTTGAGAAATACGAGCAGCCGTTATCAGCTGGACGAGACTACTTACGAAATCAACGTGGTCTATCAGATGAAACGATTGATTATTTTTTGGAACAGGGTGTTTTAGCCCAAGCTAATGCCAAACTTGACTACTTTGCGGAAGGCACTGGCGGAGTTCCAACAAGTGCGATTGAGCCAGTTATTGTATTCAAGTCCCTTTCTTCTTCAGGTGAAGTTGTTGGAGCCTCTTTACAAGGAATCCAGGAGAATTGGGAGAAGTGGCCAAAACATGGATATGCTAAAGTGATTATGAAAAACTCCGATCCAATGACAGGTATTCATGTTGATATTGGCAGTCCCAAACGATTGATTTTTACTGAGAGTCCAATTGATTTAATGTCCTACTATGAATTGCACAAAGATAGTCTTCAGGACGTCAGATTAGTTTCTATGGATGGTTTGAAAGAATCGACTATAGGCCGTCATCTATCTCAAATTCAAGCTGAAATGTCTGGAAAACCGCTAAGATGGACACCTGAACAATTAGCGGACGGACTTCAAGTAGCTATTGATCATCACTTTTTTGAAGATGGGAAAAATGCGGATTTGATTACTCTAGCTTTAGATAATGATAAAGCAGGTAGAACATTCATTCAAGAATTGGAGGCAAAAGGAGCTGTCATCAATTCAGATCTACCAGAACTAAAACCAGGACAAGATAAAACGGACTGGAATGATGTTCTAAAGAATCAACAGGAAGAAAAGCCTGATAACAGTCGTCTTGCCCAGGCACGTCGAAAATTGGAAAGACTAAGGGGTGAACAAGACGAGGCTATTTCAAGAGCTTATTCCCACCAAGCACTAACAAATGGGCAACCCGTGAATGATAAGCGAGGCGGTGCTAGCTTTATGCGTAAGCAAGAACAAATAGAAGGTCAAGTCTTCTCAAAGATGGATGAGATTAGGCAACAGGAAGAGCGAGTAGAGCGCCTGGAGCACCAACAACATTTGAAAGAAATGGGGTTGAATCGTCAGGGAAGTGGTCTGGAGATGAGTGTTCAAAATATACCTAGAATCCGTGAAGAGTTAGAAAAAGCTAAGCGTGGGGAGTCGTTCTTTACCAAAGCTACTCTCAAACGCTATCAAAAAGAGTTGACTAGACTTGAGGCTATATCTGAACAAATGGGTAAAACGAGCATTCAACCAGCAGCACAGGCCTTAATTGATGAGGGGCTAGTGAACCAGTGGCAAAAACAACCAAATACGTATTTTGTAAAAGGGTTACGAAGAGTTGCCCTGGAGTTGACTGAAGAAGGAGAGTTTCAATTATCTTCACAAATCAAGTATCATCCGAAAACAGATGAGGAAAGACTGAAGGTGGATGAATTACTTGCCAAACAAAGGCAAGAAAATGTAGGATTAACGCCCTCGAATCAGGAAAAATCAATCTCACCACAACCAGAGCCTATTGAAAAAAATCAAGACGAAGCAGGGTGGTTAGAAAAAAATTGGGACAATCTCACATTTTCGATAGAAAATAAAAAAACAGTCGTCATTGATCCGACTAGTATAGATAAGACGGTTGAAGAAAAACAAACTCCAGATAATCAAGAATCTATAGAGCTAGTTTGGGAATTACATAGAAAATGGGAAGAGGAATTAGCAGAAAAAATTCGGGAAGATTTAGGCATTAACCATGAACTACAGGCATGGCAATTTGAAAAAGAAATGTCACGATTTATAACGACTGATTTAGACAAGTTATTCGCAAAACGTACTAGATTGGAAAGGGATGCTTATTTTGCGGATAGTGCGACGTCTATTAGAAAAGAAATTGATCGTTTAGATGCACAAATACTGGAGTACATAGAAAAAGCCCCTGAACAAAGTCAGGAGAAGACAGACTGGAATGATGCCTTGAGAACTCAGAATCAACAGTCATTAGTTGATTTATCAGTTGTATCGGTAGAAAATGAAAAATCTTTTAATAATCCATTAGAGCTAGTTTGGGAATTACATAGAAAATGGGAAGAGGAATTAGCAGAAAAAATTCGGGAAGATTTAGGCATTAACCATGAACTACAGGCATGGCAATTTGAAAAAGAAATGTCACGATTTATAACGACTGATTTAGACAAGTTATTCGCAAAACGTACTAGATTGGAAAGGGATGCTTATTTTGCGGATAGTGCGACGTCTATTAGAAAAGAAATTGATCGTTTAGATGCACAAATACTGGAGTACATAGAAAAAGCCCCTGAACAAAGTCAGGAGCGCTTGATTGATAGGACCAGTGGTGGCACGGGGTTTTTACAGCTCGAAGCTGAAGGCAGTCCCACACCTGTACTTGAAACAAGCACCTTTGAGCAAACTGTTACCAGTCACCCGACATCATCCTATCCGTACCTTCATTTTAGCACAAATTATGATAAAGTGCAACGGCGAGTGGGGAATTATCACCCAATTACACCTGCCGATTTAAGACGTTTGAACCAATATGCGCCCTCCATTCAAAGTACAGCGTCCTGGTATTTAAGTGAAATGGCTGACAGTAAGATCAGCTTTGTTTATGCGGATCATGGAGAGGAGAATGTGCTTCAGGTGACTTTTCAAAAGGATAACTTTATCCATCTTTCAGGGATTAGACCTTTTGAAGAGGGAAAGGGAGCAGCAAATTTCCTAGATGATATTGCAAATGGTCAGGGGCATTATGACGGTATGTTGATTAGTAATGCAATTAAGGATAAATTACAGGTTCTTCCTATGTTGCGTGATATTTTAGATCCACATTCTTTTGTTTTAGATGATTTGAGCAGTGTTGAAAAGCTTCACAATCTCAATATGAGTGAAGCTATTAAAGCAAAAGATGAAGATTTCTTACTACTGTTTAAAGATATCGGAGATGAAAAAATTCCAGCCTCTCTTATGAAACTCAAGGGAGAGCTTGCAACTAATGTTAAATCGTTGGATGAAAAGATCATTCTCGGTGTTTATAGAGAAAGAGATGGACACATTGAGCAACTTTCAATCAATGAGGAATATGTTAAAGATGGTGGCGAGGAAATGCTATCCGTCTTGAGAAATAAGCAGTATGAAGAGGTTCCTAAAGAATCTGAACAAACAACTTCAGTAAATACTATAGATAAAAATTCACTTGATTCAGTAACTTTTACTCAAGTTTTGGATACTGTCTATAATTTAGGTGTTCCAAATGACATCTCAAAAACTCCAGAAGAATTTCATCAAGCCTGGGATCAATATCTTGATTATGCTAAGAAATACAATGATAAATTTGATCAGATTATTGCAGCCGCTGGGAAAGATCATCTCCTAGATACAAATTCAGATTTTTATAAAGAATGGATACAAGATCATATCTATAAGGAAAACTACCATGTACGCCTTCAATGGTCTGAGGAACGCCCAGAAGGCCCTATATTGCCATTTAAAGAGACAGAGCTGATATCTTATCAAGATTTCGCTAGGGAGCTATATAAGGCCAATCAGGACTTTTATCCAATTCATCAAGAAGGAATGAAACAAGTAACAGCAGGCAATACTGAAGGCTATATCCCTCCTACCAAAATTAAGTTTGATGTCTATGCTCCAGGTGGTGAAGTGATCAAAGAGGGAATTCGATATGATATTGGAGATGAGACTACACCAATTTCACAAATGCTAGGATTAGGATATCGTCGACTCAACGGTCAATCTGAACTAGCATCGATGGATGAAGAAATTCTTTCTCAGCTGGAAAATAGAGAGGTGAATAAGGAAATTTCCCAGGAAGCAAATGAATCGGCTCGATTGACAGGAGAAGGAGAAGGTCAAACTCCTGATACAAGAGAAACAGTAGCTTTTCAATCTTCTAAGCAAGAAACTAAAACTAATTTGCTTCAGCGTGTAGAGGAGATTCTGAAAGAGGAACCTATTTCGGATTTGGAGACTCCTGAAGTAAACTCAAGTAGTATTGATTATGCTAGTTTAACGCCTCATGAATTGAGTGAGGTTGCTTTTCAAAAAGTGAGAGAGTACACAGAAACACCAGAACGGTTAGAAGAGTATCTGAATTTTATGAGTAAGTTTCCAGAACTCTCACCTAGAAATGTAGCCTTGATTCAGGAACAGTGGCCAGGAGCAAATGCAGTCGCAACCTATAATCAATGGCAATCTATGGGGGAAGCTCTTGGGATTACTTCAGATCAGGTATTTGAAACTAGAAACACCTATACCAATAAAAAAACAGGTCGAACAAGAGAAGTTGTTCATAACAATCTTTCGGTTAAGACAGGAGAAAAATCACATATTACCTTGTTTAGACCTATGATGGTTGAAATGATTCCTGTATTGGATGAAAATGGGAACCAGGTAAAAAATGGAAAAGGTAATCCAAAATATAAAAGACTTTCTGAAGCGACACCTGAAGAAAAAGCTTTAAAGAAGCAAGGAAAATTAAAATCTCGCTTCTTCCAGGAAAGAGATTCAAAAACAGGCTTAGCTAAATTCGCTACGTATAAAGTGTTTGAGTTGTCTCAAACAACCTTGAAGCCTGAATTTTATCCAAAAGCGATGCCAAATCGTCACTATGACTTTAATATGGATCATATTCGTACGAAAGAGGTGCTAGAGGGGCTTTCAGATTATGCTAAGAATATTGGAGTAACAATCTATCAAGACGATGCAAAAGAGTTGAGGAGTGCGAAGGGATCTTTTTATCCAGATGAACAAAAAATACTTTTGAATCCAGATAATACTCCTGGAGAAGTCATTGCAACCACTATTCACGAGTTGGCGCATGCTAGTCTACATAATCCTAAATTTGCTAACTCGTATAAGGAAGATGTCTCAAAAGATCGTAGAGAACTTGAAGCTGAGATGACGAGTTATCTCGTTTCTAACCATTTTGGGTTAGATACCTCTGAGAAAGCCATTCGCTATATGGCAATTTGGACTGATAATTTGACCTCTCTTGATGATCAACAACTAGCGCAATCTATGAAACGGATTCATGGAACAGTATCTAAGATTGTAAAAAGTGTTGAACAACATACAAAACCTTACCAGTTAAACAGACAGGTGGGACAAAATCAAAATTTTATCCAAAGCCCAAAGAAGGGGCTTAAAGTATAGAAAGAGTGCTCTTTGTGAGCCTCTTTTTTGTGTAAAAAGTTATATAACTTTTTGTGTTGTTCTTTGATATGAACTCATTCTACTCTGTGTCAATGTCCCTTTACAAAAGATTTTTTAATTATAGATTACAATGACAGAAAATGAAGTAGAAGGAGAATGATATGGTTATAGTTATTCTGGCTGAAAAAGAGAAACAGGCAGAAGCTTATGCTACAGCTTTGGGACAATTTAGTAAAAAGAAAGGTGTCTATGTTATTAGGCAATCACTCTATTTTCCAGCTGAAGTCCATGTGGTGGCTGCTGAAGGGCACTTATTTGAATACAGTGAACCAGACAACTGGTCACTTGATAAATTACCTCTGACAAATGTTTCATTTAAGCAACATCTCAAGGAGGATAAGAATTCAAGAGAAAAATTTAAGAGAATTTATGATGAAGTGGTAGCAGCGGATCAAGTGATTATTGGGACGGATGCTGATAGAGAAGGAGAGCGGATTGCGTACTCTATTTTGTCGCACATACCAGGAGGCAAGGAGAAAATTTGGAAACGGCTTTGGGCAAGCTCCTTGACCAAGAAAGCTCTTCAAAAAGCTTTTCAGGAATTGAAGGAACCTTCAGAGACCTATAATTACTATTTGGAAGCTGAAGCACGTGCACAAAGTGATTGGTTGGTAGGCATGAATTTATCACCTCTTGCAACGATTGATCTTCAAGCAAAAGGACAGCTACCCCGAACAAAGGGAAGTCATTTATCAGTTGGCCGAGTTCAGACACCTGCAATTAGACTAGTCTGTGAAAATGATTTAGCGATTCGTAACTTTACCCCAGAAAAATATTGGAGGCTTCAGCTGGAGGATAAGAAAAATGGGGTATTCTTCACCACAAAAGATAAAACTAAAGATAGTGAGGCTATTTTAGCCTCTTCAAGGAAGCTATCAGCTACCTCTGTTATTTCTTCAGTTGAGGTAGAAAATCATCAGAAATCCGCTCCACAGCTATTTACCTTGTCAGAATTACAAAGTTTTGCGGCAAGTGCCTGGAAATTTGACTCAGGTAAAACAGAGAGCATTGTTGAGGGACTGTATTTGGAAGGTTTTCTCTCCTATCCACGACCAGACTCAGAATACATCAATCATTTTGAATTTGAAGATTTAAAAGAAAATCTATCTGCCTATCAAAAAGCTATTAATTGTCATTTTCAGCCAGCGTTTTTGGAGCCTAGGGAAAATTATGTCAATGATGAAAAAGTATCTGGTACGAGCCACTCAGCCTTGATTCCGACTGAAAGAATTCCAAACCTTTCAAATTTAAAGACCGACCAACGACTGATTTATGAAGCGGTTGTGAAGCAGGCAATCTTGATGTTTGCAGATGATTGTTATTATTCGACCAAAACAATTGAAGTAAAGAATAATGGTCTTGTTTTTAAAACAAAAGGTAGAACACTTCATAAGTTAGGGTGGGCTGAATGGAGTTCTCGAAAGGTACGAGGTTCTGTTGAAGTTCCTGATTATCAAGTAGGGGATAGAATTGAGACACAAGTCCAGATTGCAAATGGGGAAACAAAACCACCTAAAAGATTAACTGAGAGCCAATTGATTGGCCAAATATTTCCTAAATATGGCTTGGGAACACAGGCCACTAGAGGAGAAATCATTAAAAAAATTCAGAGCAAGGGCTATGTTGTCAAAGATAAAAAAACAGGTCAACTAACGCCTACCAACAAAGCCTATCTACTTATCAATTATCTCTATGACAATGAGTTCTCTGATCCAGAGACAACAGGAGGCTGGGAAATGTTTCTATCTCAGATTGGAGAAGGGACAATCAATCCACGAGAATTTGTGGATGCAATAAAAGATAAGCTCACTCTTCAAATCAAGGAAGTAAAAGAAAGAGGTGATTAAGTGTGACTACTGAAGAAAAGAAAAAAACACCCTATTTAGATCGTTATACAGATAATTTGACAGAAAAAGTTTCAAAAAAAGCAGAAGATTATCAGGTGCACGGCCGTGATAAAGAAGTAGAAGCCGTTCAAACCTCCCTTCTCAGACGAACCAAAAACAATCCAATTTTGGTAGGAGAAGCTGGGGTTGGTAAAACAGCTATTGTTGAAGGATTTGCTTTAGCCATTTTACGAAACCAGGTATCTCCAAAATTAAAAAACTTGACCGTACGCTCTCTGGAATTATCTAGTTTAATGTCAGATGAGGATGGAGGATTTATTGTTAAGTTTAAGAAAATTATTGAGGAGATGGTAAAAACCAAAGGAGAAAATCTTCTCTTTATTGATGAAATTCATACGATTGTTGGAGCTGGCGGTTCAGATAAAGGCGCTCTGGATGCTGGAAATATTATTAAGCCAGTTTTGTCACGTGGTGAGATTCAATTGATTGGCGCAACTACTTTAGATGAATTTCATGAATATATCGAAATGGACCGAGCGCTGGAGCGAAGGATGCAGCCGATTATGGTTTCTGAACCAACAACTCCTCAAGCGATTGAAATTCTTGAACGAGCTAAAACTATTTACGAAAACTTTCATCATGTGTCTATAAGTTCTGATGCTGTAAAACAAGCTGTACTTCTATCTGTCCGCTACATACCTGATCAATTTTTACCTGATAAAGCCTTTGACTTAATAGATGAAGCAGCGACTATTTGTTCTACAAATGGATTGGTTCATGTCGGGAAGCAAGAAATTGCAGAGGTGCTGAAAAATAAAACAGGTATTCCTGTTACGACGATTTTGAAAGGTAACAAGGAAAGACTATACGGTTTAAAGGAAAAACTGTCACGACGTGTTAAAGGTCAAGATGAGGCTGTAGAGGCTGTTGTGGATGCTATAACTGTTGCACAAGCTGGTTTACAGGATCAAAGAAAGCCCTTATCTTCCTTTTTGTTTCTGGGAACTTCTGGGGTTGGAAAAACGGAGCTTGCATTGGCACTAGCAGAGGGAATGTTTGATGATGAAGAGGCAATCATTCGCTTTGATATGTCTGAGTATAAACAAAAGGGAGATATCACAAAGCTGATTGGTGATCGTCAAACCAGAACAAAAGGACAATTGACTGAGAAGGTTAAACAAAAACCTTATAGCGTCATTCTGATAGATGAGGTGGAGAAAGCACATTCCGAAGTTGTAGATTTATTTTTGCAGGTGCTTGATGCAGGGCGCTTGACTGATTCAACTGGAAGGCAGGTGAGCTTTAAGAATACGATCGTCATTATTACTACGAATATTGGTTCACAAAAAATTATTAAGCAGTATGAATTGAAAGGGAATTTTAAAAAACTAACAGATAGGGATAAAGTTCAGTTTGAAAAGAGCATGACGTTGGAGTTGGAAACTAAATTCCGACCAGAATTTCTCAATCGAATTGAATATAAATTGATTTTCAACATGTTAGACGAGAAAGTGAACAAGGAAATTATTGTCAAACAACTATCAGAAATCGAAGAAAGAATGAAGAATCAAAAGTTGGCTCTCTCTTATGAAGAAAGTTTGGTTACTTATTTATTGGATGTAGGAACCAATATAAAGGATGGTGCACGACCTCTGGAAAGAGTGATTAAGCATAAGGTGCTTCCTTTAATTTCTAAAGCGTTTCTGAACTTATCCGATCACAACCAAGAGTATCATTTTCATCTTTGGGTAGAAGGTGATGCGCCAGATGAGCATCACCGTGAAGATAAAAGAGAAATATTGTTCGATGTCGAAGCTGAAAAGAGGTCATTTGGTGAAGCATTATTTTCTTAAAACTACCAATAAAAAAATGATTGTCCCTTTAAAAAATTTTTTTCAATTATCTATTACACTAATATTGTCAAAATAACAAAGGAGGATTTCTATGAAAAATTATTTGACAAGACAACTTCAGCAAGTAAAAACAAAATCACAGATGTTTTTATTGAGCCTTTCCCTATTCCTAACAGGATCTACAGTCTATGCGGACGATCCATTTGCTAAGTCGGATAACTTGGCGAAACAAGGAATTACAAAAGTTCAGCTAGTCAGTGTTGCGCTATTTGGTCTAGCTGCCGTTGTCACTTCGCTCATTTATGCGTTTGGTGGACGAGAGTTAAAAGCCTCAATGAAAAAAAATTGGATTTCAATTGCAATTGCAATTATTGGTGTTTCTGCAGGTCCAAGTATCATTGAATGGATTTTTGATTTTGTGAAAAATTAAGGGGTGGTGATATATGGCTTTTGCGCTCTTTAATAAAGGTCGCTGTACGATTACAGATGACTTATTTCTAGAAATCACCTGGGAAGATGGAAGAGGTCCAGAGGATGATATTGAGTTGCTTGATATTATCGAGGGATTGGATCATCTTTCTGATTTTTCTCAGCCGATTGCAAAAAGTTTGCCCTACCTAACATTTCAACAAGCCGAGTTGTTATTTAGAGAGTTGAAACAGGTGTATGGTCGGTTTCAGCTGAAAAAAGTAGCAATTGCCCATCTGGAAGGAAAAAGCGTGGTGACAGAAGGGGAGGTTTATGCTAGTCCATTCCTCATTACTGAAGACTATGAAAACCTCTTGCTTCCTCTCATTCAAGCGATACTTACTCGCTCTGAATTTGCGAATTATAGCTATCAAGAAAAAAGGGAGTATTTTGAGAACCAAATTTATCCTGTATATAAACAAAGTTTGGGATTATCCGATTCTTCTCTTCCACTTTTTCCAGCTGAAGGTGAGACAGAGGCTGTTTCACAACCAAATCGCTTGTCGCCTGTTCCAAATGCAAGGGATCAAACAGATGTTGCGGCTCCCGTATCTCAAAAGCGGTCAACTTCTCTGAAGAAATTTTATCTATTTTTAGGTGTTTTGGGAGTGTTGTCAGTAATAAATATCATTTGCGTATTTTTTGCTTTCGCTCAACTATCAAACCAGTCAGAAAAAGTAAATTTCTTATATCAGGAACAAAAAAATACTCAACTTATCATTTCAACGAAAAATGAAGTTGATGTCTTTAGCCGTTATTTCTTACCTTCTTATTACTCGGGCAAAAAAGAAAACCTAGTAGATTTTCTTTCTGAAGGTGATGCAAAATTTACCAAACCAAAAGAAGGTATTTTACAGTCCGTTATTTTAGAGAAATTGAATTATGATTCAGAAACTCAAAGATATACGGTTTCCTATATCCTATCTGTCAAAAATAAATCATCTAGCGTTAGATTAACTTTTGATGTAAAAGCTTCTGATTCTTCAAAATATGGATTTGTTGTAGAAACAGAACCAAAGGAATCAAATTATCTTAAAAATTAGAAAAGGAAAAATCAAAATGAACAAGAAACAACTATTAGCTACACTCGCACTTTCAACACTCGCACTTACACAAGCTGGCGGATTTGCATCGGCAGATGAACTTGCACCAATCGATTCTTCTGCTCCAACAACAGAAATCGTTTCTCCAACTAAACCAGCTACAACACAGACTGAAGGATCTGCAGATCAAACAACGGCTCCTTCAGTTACTCCAGTTGATCCAACAGCTCCCTCAGACAAGGATAACGCAGGAAGCCTTGACGGAGTGCCAGCTGATAAACCAGCACCTTCAGATAAGGCGCAAGACAAGGATAATGCAGGTAGCCTCGATGGTGTCCCAACACCATCAGATAAACCACAAGACAAAGACAACGCAGGAAGTCTTGACGGAGTGCCAGCTGATAAACCAGCGCCTTCAGATAAGGCGCAAGATAAAGATAACGCAGGTAGCTTAGATGGTGTTCCAGATGAACAGCCAAAAACGACTGATCAAGCGAACCAGCAAGGGAAGTCACAAATTGGAACCACTTCAAGCTCAACAGGTCAAGTCGTTCATGATGTGACAAAAGCACCTGTTCAAACCAGTACAGGTGATTCCATTGTCAGCACTCAAAACGGGAATCTTGTCCTTGAAGATGGCTCTGTAGTTGCTCCTGAAGCACTTGGAGCTGTTACAAATGAAGACAAGACAATCAGTGTTTCAACTGCAGATGGTAAAATGGTAACTTTGCCAAACACAGGAACAAAACAAAGTTTCCTAGCTGTAATCGGTGGCATGTTGTTTACTGCGGTTGGTTACTTCTACAAGAAGAAACTATTTTAATTAAGTGAAGGAGAAAGAAATATGACAGAAAAAACAAAAGGACACGGATATTTCCGTAAGAAAAAATGGGCTAAAGGTTTAGCATCAGCTATTGCAATCGCAGGTTTTGTAGCCTTCTCTGCAGGTTCAGCATTTGCGGATGAAGCAGTACAACCTGAAAGCAAAAATGACAATAACATGTATGCTACACAAGCTGGTAAAGCAACAGGAAGCCAGCCTGTAGCGATTGATAATGGAGTAGTCACAAAGGCTGCTGACAAGGCTAAAAAAGCTGGAGTAGTTGTATCTGAAACACCAAATGTTGACAAAGGTACAGACACTACTTCATCTAGTCTTGAACAATCTAAGTCTGAAATCAAACATGATCAGGATAAACAAGTTCAGGAACTTGAAGCCACAACTACAAAACAAGTTCAAAACAATGAAGCCTTCAAGGGGGCTCAGGAAGCTATTCACGCTAACAATCAATTTGTAGCTGCTGAAAAAGCCAAACATGAAGGGGAAACAACTGTCACAGTGACGAATGACGGTTCGACTGCCACAGATGGGACAGCAACTCAAAACAAGAAAGCTACTCAAACAGCTAAAAATACCTTGTCAGAGAATCAGCAAGCTGTCTCAACCTACCTGGAAGAAAAAGGGAAGTACGAAGCTACTGTCAAACAAGCTACGATTTTGAATCAGGCTGTAGAAGCCGCTACTACAGACTTGAAGAAACAGGGCGTAACGGTTGATGCAGTGACACGTACAGTTTCTTCAGTCGCAGAAGTAGAAGCATTGAAGAAAGCAAATGACCAGGCTATTGCAGCTGCAAAAGGCAAAGTTGAGCTTAACAAAGCGATTATGGCTGCCTACACAGAGAAGAAGAATGCTAGTGAACAAGTCAATCAAGATGCTGATCGCAAATCAACCGAACTGAAAAATACCGGAGTGCTTCTAACTTCTAAAACAAAGGAAGTTTCTTCAGCTGATGAAGCGAAGCAAATTGGGAAACAAAACCAAGCAGCTTATGACAAAGCTAAGAAAGCACAAGCAGACTGGCAGAAGAAGTACGATGAGCTTCGAGCTAAGACAAGCACGGAAGGATACACAAAAGAGGTTGTCTTACAGGCTCTCAGTCTTGCATCAGCTAATCCTGAAGCAACAGTGAAGTCATCTGCTTCAGGTTCAACAGTAGTAACGACAAGTTATATTGCTTCCTCAAGTGGTTCTTCAGGATATGGTCGTATTCTTGATTCTACCAAAGTTTTAAAATATAGTGATGTTGGCACTGGATGGAAAACAGAAGTTGACTACACAAATCTGAAAGGTTTGACTGTTTCAACTGCAGATGGTAAAAAGCATGATATTTCTCGTATCCATCGAAAATTCGAGATTCTTAATCAAGGGAAGACAGGCTTGAATGATGTATACGTTTTGAATGATCCAACAGAAGGCTTTGTAGTCGCTCGTAATGATGGTACTGGTGATACTTCGGATTACATGAAGTTTAGAGTGACTGACACTTATTACTACAATGTTGATGGTAAAGAAGTAGTATTCACTGCTTCAGAAAAAACTCCAGCAAGTATTACTTATTCATCTCTTAACTATAACATAATTGGTTGGGAAGGTGCTGGAGCAGTTAATGGTAAAAATGTTGAGATTAACGGTTCAACTGTAACGTATCATAAAAACGATGGTTACAACTATGCTGATAACTATAATACAGAGGAAAATGTAGGGGTTACATGGGACACTTCTGACTCTTCTTATCAATATAAGGGAGCAGCACTCGGTGTCTTCACTGAGGGGACTGATTTCACTACTGATTTTGCTCAATGGGATGGCTCTGCAACACCAGCAGGACAGACATACTGGTTTGCTTTGAATACAAAGGTTGTAACTCCAGTTGTTGAAGTTCCAGCTACTGCAACTATTACTAAAACAACCGTGAAGCCAGTTAAGACTGAACCTGTATCAGCTGAATTGGTTAAAGCGAAAAATCCGGTTAAGCCAACCTTGGCTCTTAAAACTCTATCTAAAACTAAAAATCAGAAATTATCTGCAAGCTATCACGGCTACAAATTGCAGTATAAGCCAGTTGTAACTAAATCTGTAGCAGATACAGACAAGACCAATACAAATGGTCAAACAGTTGCTAAAAACGCTACACAGCTCTACACATTGAATCATGACAATATCTATGCGAACCTTAAAAAAGGGGACAAGATTACCATCATCGATCCACTCGAAGCTGGAGCAGTTCCTGATGTGGCTGTCACAAAGGCAGCTGCAGAGAAAGCAGGATGGGGCGTTGCCTATGATGCAGGAAAGAATACGTATACCTTTACTGCAACCTATGAAGGGAAGCGCCTAGATGCCCCAGTGATTACCTGGAAGCCAATCTATGACAAAGGTTTCTATGATAACACTTATAAGGTGCTAGTGAATAACTATGAGGTTTTCTCAAAGACTGTTACGAACTACACACCGAAGCCACCAAAACCAGTCAAAGCTGTTCTGGATCGCTCTGGTAAGGATATCAATGGGGCGACAACATTTGATCGCAACGTGACTTTCCGCTTGATGACAGACTACAGCCCTTACACCAAAACCCTTGCTTCAGCGCAAGCGATTGGTAAGAAGTTTGGAATCTTTGATGATGTTCAAGACAAAGCCTTCACAGTTGACCACAGCAAGATCAAGATGACTGCTGCAGGCAAAGATGTAAAAGACTTGTTTGACATGTATCACGTCCTTTCAGACAAAGGGCGTACAGATGCAATCAATAAGATTCTGAAAGAATTGAACTTGAATCCTAAAGGTGAGTTTTACCTTTGGGTAGCAAAGGATTCTAAGAGTTTTTATTACAACTATGTGAAGCAAAATAAAAAGGTGACGATTGATCTCCCAGCTAAGCTCCTGGTTAAAGCAGGGGAGAAAGTCGAAAACGATCTTAAACAAATCGACTTTGGCAATGGCTATCAATCAAACCTTGTCACTATCTCGGTTCCTGATGTGAATCCAGAGAAACACGCCTTGGATCAAAAGGATAATAAAAAAGTCTTGGACGGCCAAGAAGTACAGATTGGTCAATACATCCGCTATCTACTTGACGGTGTAACCGTGCCTACTAAACACGACAGCCTCTTCCAATATGATGGTAGTGATCAGTTGGATGTGGTTCATGATCGATTCACAGGTAAGTGGTCAGGGATTTTCAAGGGAACGGAATACACAGCTGAGAAAGACTTGGTTCTTTCTTATGACGTCATCCTGAAGGATGGAAAAGTAGTCAAAGCTGGTGAGAAGGTCGTCAAAGGTACACCTTATGCCTTCTTGTTTGAAGTGAACCAAGATACGGATCCTAACTTCCTCAAGAAAATTGTGACCGTTAAATGGAACGAAAAGGAAGGCAAATGGTCGTATGTTATTAACCAGGATTTCCTAAATTCTTTAGGTGTAAAAGGCACGTTCGATGCAGACTTCTATCTAGAAGTCGAACGCATCAAGGCTGGTAAGGTTGAAAATACCTTTATCAATACAGTCAATTTACAAGAGATGACGGCTAAAGTTACAACAACAACGCCGGAACCTCCAAAACCAGAGCCTAAAGAACCAGGCAAGCCACAACCGCAGCCATCACTACCAAACACAGGAACAGCAGCAAGCATGCTGCCAACTTGGGGTGTGATTTTGGGGTTGATGAGTCTTGCAGTAGCAGGGCTTCGTAAGTCGAAAGAAAACTAACTTGATGAACTAAAATGAAAGGATGACCACAAGCTGGGGTATAACTCTCTTGTGGTCTTTATTGAAAGGAGAAAAAATGCAAGTATTTATTGCGTCAGGCCGTGTTGCATTCATTCCAAATGATGCAGTAGGTCAAACTCAAAATGGTCATGCCAGTTTCAAATTTGAGTTTGTTTGTGATTCGAGTATGACTGATGATACAAATAAACCAATCCCTAGTTTCTTCCATGTACAAGTTTATGGAAAACAAGCGGAATTGATGGCTCAGAGCCTATCTAAAGGCTCTCCAATCCTCTTAAAAGGAGAAATTATCCAACGGCCTTATGATGATGAACAAGGTCAGCGTCGGACGTATCAGTTTATTTCCCCAAATCAACAAGGAGGAATCACTTTCCTTGAAAATAGGGAAGCATCTAATCGACGTAAGCAGGAACAACAGGGCTTTTCTCAGCCGACACCAAGTTCTATTCCTACATCCTATCCTGAACCAATCGATGCGGATTCCCCATTCTAAAGGGATTAAAAGCATACAAGAACACTTGTGTGCTTTTTTTATTGCTTATTTATTGTATAAAAAGTTATATAACTTATGGTATAACAATATCTTTTGTCCCTTTAACAAAGAATTTGATATTATCCTTTAGAATAGAGGGGAATTAAGAGATAATAAGAAAGGAGTGCAACAATGGCAAGACAAAAATACAATTATCTGTCTGATGAATTGATTGCAGAATCTCTTCAGGTGACCAATTACTTAGAACAAAGTCGATCCAGTCGATTGAATGTTCTTCAGTTGGATGGAGAGAAATGGTTGGAAAACTATTTTAACCGTTATGAGAAAGCCTCTCCAAGGCTACAGTTTCACATATTTCTCTTTTCGAGCTTCTATACTCGAAAAATGGAATGGTTTTTGGAAGGTGTAAGGGGGTAGTCGTTTGTTTGAGTTATTTGAAGTAGTATTTTATACCCTTATTCAAGCGATTCGAGCCAGTTGGCTCACTACCTTCCTTTTTCTAGGGGTAGCAGGTTATTACCTATTCAAACTCTTCCAGCCGTATTTTTTAAGAAGCTATCAAAGATTATTAGCAGGAAAGAGTAGTCTAAGCCAGGCAATAAAAATAGGTTGGAAAAATCGTAAAGGAATTGATTGGAAACAAGTTTGGAGACAATCAGTTAGAGGGCTGCTCAATGGGATGAAGTCATTCTTACCTAAAATCTTTGCGCTTGTCTCTCTCATTCTTTGGAATGTTTTCTTCAGGATATTCTATACCCTCCCTTTTGTTAAACGAGAACGGAAACGTTTTGATAAAGAAATGAAACCCATTCTTTATTTTAAAAGTTACCGTAGTTTTGTTTATATGGGATTAGGTTTTAGCTTTATTGCTTTTATCTTAACCAATTACCTGGTTACTGTTTTGAGGGCTACAATCCGCTTTCTCTATTTTAGTATTTGGTCGTTTAAAGATGCTAGTAAGGCCGTAAACTTTGACTTAAACAGCCTCTTGTTTCAAAGTTTATTGAATGTAAAAGTCTTTTGGATTGCCCCGATTTTAGCTTTTCCTCTCTTTCTGATGGGTCTAGTCCTTGCTTGGAAATCTGCTTGGATCAACTTTGAGCAGTTTCGTGACTACAACCATAATGAGGAAGGGGATGACCGTTTTGTGACGGTTGATGAAATTCGTCGTCAATACAAAAAGATTCCCAATAAAGCTCTAACTTATCCAGGTGAAGGTGGGGCTCCAGTATTTCATGAACTGACTCATGATTTGGCAGGACAAACACTCCGAACGCAAATGTTATGGCAAAATAAGACAATCAGTCGATACGTGACCAATGCGGAGCGCATTTTGGGCATGCAATCTTTTCCTTCGGGATATTATTACATTGAAGATAAGCCGACGAATCTGTTAGGGATTGGGATGACTCGTTCAGGTAAGGGGGAAGGTCAGATCACGACAACGATTGATATCAATAGTCGTGCGGAGTTGCAGCCATCGCTGGTTCTGGCAGACCCGAAAGGAGAACACTACCAAGCCTCTTACAAAACGATGAGGCAACGTGGCTATGAAGTTGATGTGCTTTCTTTCCAAAATATGGATTGGTCTATGTCCTACAATCCTTTGGCTCTAGCTATTGCAGCCGCCAAGAAAGGTTACTATGAGAAAACGCAAACCTATGTCAATGCAGTCGCAGAATCCATTTTTCCTAAACAAAAAGGTGGAGAGAAGGGAAATGCTGAATACTTCCGTAAGTCTTCTATATCCCTATTTAACGCTCTGACAATGGCTTTGATGGATCGAGCTAATGAAACCGTTCAAAATGGTGAAGACGATGCCTGGGATACCATTACGATCCCTAACGTTGCGAAATTCTTGGCGACAATGGGGTCTGAAGAAGTTTTTGTGGATGGAACGGGGGAAGTCGTTGAGAATCCAACTAGAGAACAACAGGTATCCAAGAAATCAAAAATCACGGTCTATTTTGATAATTTGAGACAAGTGAATCAAAAACAATTCTCCAAATTCAGACAAATGGCAGATATCGAATTTCGTGCCTCAGACTTTGGTGGTGATGAGACTAAAGGGAATGTCTACTCTAGCATGATGACAGGAATCAATCTGTTCTTGCAAGACAACGTGGCCAAACTCACTTCCAAAAACTCGATTGATTTAGAGTCTTTTGCCTTCCCACGTCGATTATCTGTTAAGTTGAGATCAAGCACCAACAGTCAATTAAAAAATGAGTTCAAGCATAAGACTGCTAGGGTAACCATTACAGGTTTGAAGAAATGGGGTAAAGTTGAAAAGCAAGTCGATTATGTGAAGCAAGCGACAGCTCTTATTGATGGAGAAGGCTATCTGACTTATGCCATCGAACCTAAACTTCCAGATCAGTTTACGGTTACGATTGATTTTAATCATAAGAAAAATGGTAAGTCTCCAGTTCGGGATCGGGTCTTCCAATTCTCAGCTGAAAAAGTCTATCGAAAAGATGGAGATAGGTTAGAACTAGATGAGTATACCAAGAAGCCAATTTTAGATCATATCGATGTAAGGGTTCTGAAGAGCAAAGAAGACACTCAAAATCTTCTCCAAGAGTCAGATATTGAGTTGATTTACTCCGATAAACCAAGAGTCGTCTATCTGGTAACACCACCAAACCGAACAGAGTACAATGGGATTGTCTCTTTGTTCTTGGATCAGTTGTACAATGCCAACTATGACCTTGCCTTAACAAATGGGCGGAAATGTATCAATCGGATTCTCCATATCTTGGATGAGTTTACAAACATTCCAGCTATTCCTCACATGGATACGAAAATTTCTATCGGATTGGGGCAAAACATTCTCTATTATCTTTGGGTTCAAAACTTGGAACAATTGGTTAATGTCTATGGTGAAAATGTTGCGCAAACGATTCTGGATAACTGTTCATTGAAAGTTTACGTCAAAACGACGTCTCCAGATACCAATAAGAGATTTAGTGGGGAGTTGGGTACACGTACCATCACCAGAAGACGGCGCTCCAGCAATATCCTGGACGAAGCCAATCCAAATGTAGCTGTCGAGAATCCAAAACAAGAGTTGTTGACACCAACACAATTGGCCAAGCTTCAAGAAGGAGAAGCGGTTATCTTACGTGGAGTCAAGGGACGGGATAATGTTGGACGTAAGGTCACAACGGATCCAATCTTCGCACATGATAAGAACAGCTTCCCTTACAAGTACATGTTCTTGCAAGAGGAGTTTGATACATCGATGACTCTTGCGGATATTCCAGTCGAAAGTGCACACCGTGAGCTAGAGCTCCAGGAGATCGCAGTTGATGCAGGTACAGCCTTCAACAACATCATAGACTGGAGGCAACGTTTGACCATGCCTCTCCTCAGCAACAATGGCGAAACTCCTAAACTATCAGGCCGTCACAGTAAAGAGCAAAAGGTACAATCCCAATCCTTTACTTCCACAGATGAATTATTCCAGGCAGCTGTAGCTAGTGTGATTCAAGGTGACTATGATTATTATGATGATGGAGACGACTTCTTTGCGGATGAAGTTATCTAAAAAGATATACAATAAGTTATATAAACACTTGCAAGAAAAAAAGTTGTTTGTTATAATGAGGTAAATAATGATTAGGAGAAAAAATGATGAAAGCGAAGCACTTTTTAAGAATTGTTTTAGTAGGATTAGCCTTGATTTTACTAGGAGCATGTGGTCAAAAATCACCTGAAAGTCTCGCTAAAAATGTGCTAAAAGATAGCTATACAGGCTTTTCACAAGAAGATAGTTATGATAGTTCTATTTTTAGTGGTGGAGTAGGATCTACTTTAAAATTCGATAAAGAAAAGCGAACCATTTCAAATAATGACGGTAAAAGCATTAGGTACAGTGTTCTTTCAGAAGAACAAGTGAAGGCAATTCCAGCCTCTTTCAGAGGAACTATTGTTAGTTTAGAAAGTCAACTGAAAGGAAAGGATAATTTTACTATAGCTGTTGGTGATAACGCAGATAAGCCTGAAGAGGCTGGTGCTTACTATCAAGTGGTCTTGACTGAAGGTGGTAAAAAAATTAGAGTCATTGAATTACTTCGTGGCTATAAAGAAGACAATGCTTTCTATGATTTCAATGGAAAAGCAGATTAACTTACAAAAGTCTCAATTATTTGAGGCTTTTTTTATTGTCAGAATTTCATTGTCCCTTTAAAAACGATTTTGCCATTATCGAATATGATAGGGGTATCTTAGAAAGAAAGAAGGTACCTTTAGTGCACTATCAAACCTTTTCAGATTTGATGAATGAGGTCAAGAATCTCAATGGTGAAATCACAGGCGAGAATGCAAAAAAGCTGGCGGAATTTTATTCCTACTGGGGCAACTATTTAGAACCGACTCCTGCATTTATGGCATTTCTCACTTATTTACCAGGAGGGATTGCCAAGGCTCTTTATCAAATCACTTCCAGCCTAGAACATGTTTTTAATAATATGTTCAAGCTCTTTGGTCTCTTCGGTTATCTGGGAGACCAGAAGACGATTATAGGCCAGTTCTTTTACTGGTTTCAGTTATTGGGGACGTCCTTGTTTACCCTGATTTTGGTTGTGTCAGCTGTTGCAGGAGTTTTTACAAAACCAGTCAAATACAAAGGGGTCATTACGAATTTCCTTTTGGTGACTGCTGTAACTGCCGTATTGCCACTAGCTTTGACCACTATCTCAACCGCAGTGGCGCAGGATGCCATGTCTATCCAGACGGTCACCAGTGAAGCGCCATCTGGTAGTCAACCAACTTCCTCCTTGGCTCTTCAGCCCATGAAAAATAATGTGGTAGACTTAAAAGTTTTGATCTACAAGGATTTTTCTACGGAGTTGTTTCCAATGGATGATTATGGCTATATCAAGCCCGTTCAGGAGGGGTCAACTCCTGTCAATAATATCACGGATGACCCTGCACAGCGGGACACGACTGATTTTGCGACCAAGATTGATTTTGGGGCAAACTATGGTACGACAAATCCAAAACTGTTAAAGGATATGCAGGAAACCGACAAAATAGCAGGGATTAAAGGCTTGTTCCTCCATAAGTTGAATTCCAATAATACTGGAGTTGAAAGCATTACAGAACACCGCCTCATTAATCAATTGAGTGCTTTTGAATCAGTTTATATGCGCTATAAAGTCAACTGGATAGGGATGTTCCTCCAGTATATTATCCTTGTTGTTTTATTGGTCAGCATGATCATTAAGCTCGTCAAATCAGTTTTTGATATTCTGATTGAAGCAATGATTTCTCCGATTCTTGGTTATAGCTCCCTATCAAACTCAAAGAAATACAAAGAGTTGTTAAGAACGATTGGTGGTGCCTTAGCAGGAATTTTCTTTGAAGTTATCATTATGCGTGTAACACTTGAGATTTTCAGAGATTTACCAATCCTTTCTGTTTCAGCTGTAACGAAGCTTTCTGGCGGATTCTTTGATGGACTCAATATGTGGGAACAGTGTCTCGCAGCTGCCTTTGTTTACGTTGGAGTATTCTTTGCGGCCATGCAAGGAGTGGCCATGATTGAGCGCTGGCTTGGAGTTTCGACTGGTCATAGTGAAACAGCTCAACAATTGTTGGGTGCTATGATGATGGGGAATGCCTTTGCGGCTGGAGCAGGCGGTCTCTTTAATGGCAGTATGGCACTTGGCCAATTTGGTATGGATATGGCACAAAAAGCTCCAGATGCCTTGTCTAAAGGAAGTCAGATCTTAGGAAATAGCCTTGCCAGAACTGGAGGTGGTATTCAAGGTGCTTTGAACTCTGTAAAAGACCAAGGCTTTATGAATGCGGCCAAAGGTGGTGTAAGTAATATGGTTGATTTGGCAGAATGGAAAGCATTTGAAGCCATGCAAAATACGAAAGGGGCAGTTGGTAGCGCATTAGATAAGCTGGATGATAAGGCTGCCTCTGCTCAAAATGCGACCTATAACGCTCTGAAAAATGATGCTGTTCCTGGAATTGATCAGCAACCTGGACCAATTGATATTCCTGAGCCTCCAATTGACCCAGGAACAACAGAAGCACCTATTGTCGATTCAACTCCTCCAGCTGAAGAAATGGAGTCCCCAATTCAAGATCCAAATCCACCTGTAGATGCACCAGTTTCAGAATCACAACCACCAGCACAGCCTGATTCTTCTCAACAAAAATTTCAACAGAGCATGAATCAAATGAACTACATGAACCAACAAATGCAACAAGCAGGACAGCGTATGCAGGGCGGACGTCATATCACTGGCGCTGAGAGTGACGACGAAGAAGAATAGGCTGAACTATGGATTTAACAGGAAAGAACATTGTTATCACAGGAAGCCTACGTCCTCTAACTCGAGAAGAAGCCATACGATTTTTAGAAAGTAAAGGAGCTGTCGTGCAGGGCTATGTATCTTCTAGAACAGATATATTGGTTTTAGGACACAAGCAGTTGGATCTTTTTGATCCAGATAAACGGTCTAAAAAGCATGATGCAGCGCTTAGAAGAATATCAGACGGTCAATCCATCACTTTTCTTTCTGAAGAATCATTCTTTGATTTAGTCAAGAAGTCTCAAGATTGAGGCTTCTTTTATTATACAAAAAAGTATATAACTTTTTATACAATTCTTTCCTGAAAGACAATGGCAAAAATGCTATTGTCCCTTTAAAAGATATTTTCGATTATTCATTATAATGTGAGTGTCAAAATAAATATAAAGGAGAAATTCATGTACGGTGAAAAATACGGTGTACCTAGAGATATCTATGCCAAAATCAAGATTATAGGCCTTCTTATCCTAGATATTGCTTTTGTAGGAATTACTGGCGTAATCGCTTTGAGCGTTGGCTTAAAAATCTTTCCTAAAAGCCAGTGGATACAGATGTTCGCATTCATTTTTTTAACACCAGTTCTGAGTTTGTATCTGGTGTTACCAGCTAACGGTGGCAAAAAGAATTGGCACAGCATGTTTCTTTTCTTCAGACGAAGAAGAAAACGTTATATTAGCTTGAATTATATCAGAAGGAGAAAACCATAATGGCGATTAAACAAATTCAACCCCCAAAAAATGAGAAACGCCCTCTGGGACGTATTCAAGAAACGAAGAAACAAACGCAGGAATATTTTGATTTACATTCTTGCGTTGAGTTGTTAGATGTAAAATCAATCATTCCGAACAGCCAGGCTTATATCCAGTTAGTTGATTATGGTTACTTGCAGCTGATGGAGATACCAGGTAAAGATTTAGGATCGATGTCTTATAACGAGGTTATGAGAACCATTGAAAATTTTGAAACCTGGTTGACTCGATTTGGATCGAATATCCAAGTGGAGACGACAACTTTACCAACAAATACAGATACGCAAATTTCTGACTTGCGCCATCATTTGGATTTAGTGCGACAAGAAATGTCTAAGTTATCAATAAATGATAGACGTTTTTTACAACTCAAGGATCGTGAAATTTGGCTTCAAAGCCAAATTAAAGTTGAAGAAAGCATCCGACAAGAAGTCTATAATACAGAGTTCATACTGTGGCTATTTGCACCTACAACAACCGAATTGGACGAATTGGTTCGTAAGGCTAAAACCTATGGAAATAATGATTTTGTTCCACAAGATATCAGCTACAGGAAGAAAATTCAGATTATAAAGCAATACAACAATATGAATGAGAAAGTGTAGGAGAGATAGCATGCCTGATTTATCAAAACGTAGACAAAGACAATTAAAGAATGAAGGATATGACCTTGCTTTTCTTAGTCAGATTCAACCGCAAGGAAATATTGATTTTAAAAAGGATGATCGTTTCTGGATAAGTGGAGATGGATGCCATACGGTCTTACACTATTATGAGTATCCAACTGAAGGAATGGATCGTTTTTGGCTTTCTGAATTGTTGTTGCTTCCTGGAACACGTTCCTTCCTGTCACTGTACAAGGAGGATAATAGACAGCTTCAAAAAGAGATTGAGGACTCTATTGAAGAGAAGTCAACACGGATTACAAACAATAGCAAACTAACCAATAATCGGAAAGAACTAGATGAGATTGACAATCTTAATAAACTAAGCCGTGAAATTGATAAGCGGAATATAGCTATGTATGGGATGTATATTCGTGTCTTTGTGTTTGCATCAATCAAAGAAGAGTTATTCAAGAAGGTTGAAGAAGTCAAAGACAAAACGTCGAAATTCAAATCCACTATTCTGTCTGGAGAATTAGATTTTGAATACCATGCTCCATTTATTCCAGCCGAATATCAGATTGATTTGCCCAATCATCGAAGAGGGATACCGACTCCAGCTCACTCAATAGCTGGTGGATATTTCTTTAATCATACGAAGCTAGAAGATGAGAAAGGCTTCTATCTTGGATGGACTCCAACGAACGGAGCGGTAAATTTCAATTTTCTAGAACGTGACGAGAAAAGAACACGATCCTTTATGATCCTATCTGGAAATCCAAAGATGGGACAACGATCTTTTCTTATGAAACACACAGACGGTCTCTATGCGAAGGGGCATTATATTCGTAACTTTGATGCTACTGGCCAGTTTCTTGATCAGACACGAAAACAACATGGATTGATTCTTGATTTATCAGGTGAGGCTAACCGTATCAATATCTTCCAGGTATTTCCAACAGTGACCAATGAAGCAGGAACTGAAATCGATAAGAAGAAATCCTACAACCTTCATATCGAGAAACTGAAGAGTATCTATAAACTCCTGAATAATGAAGTGACAGGAGACGATTTAATCACATTTGGAACTCTCCTGAATGAGTTTTATATTGAGGGAAATATGTGGGCTCGAAATCCTTCATTGAATCCAGAAAAACTGAAAGCGACGGATATTGTGAAGGAAGAGTATCCTATTCTGTCTGATTTTATTTTGTTTGTTGATGCCTACAAACGTCGACTGGAACAAACTAGTACGGATAAAGCCGAACACAAGGCTGTTAAGCGTATTTACAACACGTTTAACGAACTATTGACAACAAACGCAGAAATTTTCGAGGGGACAACCAAATTTCAAGATATTTCTTCAGAGCAAGTTGTGACATTTGACTTCTCAGGTTTGAAGAACGCCCCTCATTTGTTAAATGTTCAAATATTCTCTGTTCTTTCACTTGTCTCGGCTGATATTGTCAATAACGGAAAACGCTGTAAGCAATTACTGAAGAGACGTCCTGACTTAACGGAGATGGATATGCAGCACTATATTGTCAATATTAGTGGGGCACAGACACTCATTGACCCTAAGCATGAAAGTAGTGTCAACCTTCTGGCTGATATGATTGATACAATGGGCGAAAACTTTGCTGGTGTTGTATTGTCTGTTAATTCACTGCGAGGGATTCTGTTTGAGACAGGTATCGGTACTCATAAGGATCCGTATGTGACTGCAGTTCAGAGGATTTTTGGTCTGATGCAATATAGAGTTTTTGCTCAGACGGACGAAACCAGTGTTCCTCTACTAGCTAACGCCTTATCTGGATCAATGAACCAGTCTGAACTAGAGACTTTGCCTCGTCTGAAGAAAGGACAGTTATTCATGAATATTGCAGGGGTAGGAAATCTGGTCTTTAACCAACAGCTGTTAGCCCCTGAAGTTGAGCGCTATGGCGGTATTGAGTAAGAAAGGAAGGTAAACCAGAATGGCCAAAAATAAACTAGGAATGATTGCCAGGACTAAGCAGAGATTTGATCAATACGTATTGATTCGTAAATATCGCATGCAACAAGAAAGAGATTATTTCGCTTCAGAGGGAGAATCTGATCCAAAACGCCTGGAAGCACAAAAAGAACGAGATAAGGAGTTTTTGAACGGTCTCAAGAAGATTGGAATAGGATTTATTGTATTTTTAGTTTTTTATGGAATTTTGCGAACAATATTAGGATTGTGGTAAATAAGCGAGGTATCCATGAAAAAAATATTTAAACTGAGGATCCTCATTCCTTTTGTGGCTCTCCTATTAATTATCAATGTTGGGATAACCATGTTAGTTGGGATAATGGGAGCTGTAACCAATAATGGAAGAAATGATTGTGGTGCTGTAGAAACAACATCTTCAACTGGCGACTCCACAGTTTCTTCAGCTGATGGTTCCATCGATGACTTTGTAAAAAAGCATAAGGAAGCCTATATCCTGTCTTGGAAGGCAGGAGGTTTCCTACCTTCAGCTTCTATCACTCAAACAATGATAGAGAATGGCTTCAATTTTACGAACCCTAATGGTACTTCCTTCTGGAAAGCTCATAATATGGGAGGTGTTAAAACCTCTAGCAAAAGTAATTTTCCAGTTACTCTGGCGACGTATGGTGAAGATAGTGTTGATTTAACAGGAACAAAGCCTGGAGCGAATGTAGGAGACGGTACAGGAGGAGCTTATACTTGGTTCTCTAGCTACGATGCAGGGATCGTAGGAAAAGCTGAGTTTATGGCTCACCAGACACTCTATAAAGGGGCTATAAACAATACAAATGGTATTGCTAGCCTATCTGCTATAGCAGATGGTGGATGGGCTACAGATGGCACTTATAAGAGCAAGCTAACTGATATGTACCAAAAACTAGGTACGAAGTATCAGTGGCTTGATAAGGAAGCTATTGCTGCTCATGGTGAGAAACCTTATGAAGGATCCAGTACACAAGATGTCGGTTCTTCAGATAGTGCGGTGTCTTCTTCAGCTGAAAACAGTGGATGTGGAGAATCAGGTAGCAGTACCGATGGAACGGGAACTGTCCCTTCAGATGCGACTGCGTGGGGGTATAAACCAGAAGACTTACCAGATAGTTTGAAACCATTCATTATTGATCCTAAGAGCTTAGGCATGGATTATGCTAAGTCTACAGGATGGTATAATCCTGGAAGTGACGAGTATGCTGGACAATGTGTGAATCTTACAATTAGTATTGGAAATCACTTATGGGGCCATTCTGGATCCGTACAGGGCGATGGGAAAGATCAGGCGGCAGCGTGGGCTGCAATATTTGGAAACTCAGTTAAGACTACACCTAAAAAAGGCGCTATTTTTTCTACACAGGTAGGGGGCGGAGGATATGGCCATACTGGTATTGTATGTCATGTTTTTGAGAATGGCTCCATCTTGTTTGTAGAGCAAAATACACCTCTGAGTGGTTGGGATCAGTTCAAAACTCCATATACATGGAATTATCGTATTTGGACTAAATCTCAACAGCAAGAACAGGTAATCTCTTTTGCTTATCCAGATGACAGAGAAGCTAAATTAAGTTCAAATTAAAAGGAGGATATAAGATGATTGATTGGATAAAAGAGAATATGGTTGTATCGATTGTAGTAGGTATTCTATTGATTTTGGCAGGAATAGGGATTGTATCAAGTATCAGGCCATCTCAACAAACCAAAATAGAGGAAACGGCTCAGGTGAGTTCTTCAGGAACCACTCAAAACGAGCCGTCTTCCAAAGAGGAAACAGCAGACGAGAAGAATTATCGGACAGCTAAGCTAAAACTAGAACGCCCCTATGCAGAGGCAAGCTCAGAAGACAAAAAAGAAGTGTTAAAAGCCTTTGAAGAAGCAGTAGCAGATATAAAAAAGACGAAGTTTCTGCCAAATGTCAAGGGAACAATCGAGAATCATTTATCTATGACACAGAATGCGATGGTTCAAACCTTTGCGATGGCTCTTCTGACGAATCAGTATGATTTTCAACCTAAACAATTGGAAGTGATGCCAACTGAATCAGATGACGTGATTCAATTTTTAGTTGTTCTAACTAAAAATGGAGAAGAGAACAGCTATTTCGTTGGAAATTTCAATACTACGGTTCAACAAATCCAGCTAAAAGCCTATGTTGGCGGAAATATAGGTGGTACATACGGATAATAAGTTGCACAAAAAGTTATATAACTTTTTGTGCTTTTATATTGACAAATAAAGTTGTTTTAGATATAATTAAGTATATAAAAAGTTATATAACAAAATATACAATTATCCAAGGAGGGAATCATGAAGATTCAGACTACAAACTTAGGAAAAGGTGGCGGTGGTAAGACTACAGATACCTTTAATGAAGGGGATTGGTTGGCACGTGTTAAGGGGCTTAGAACACTACTCATTGATGGAGCTTGGGAATGTAATTTGACAAGAACATTTGATGTAAAATGTGAGAAAACCGTCTATGATATATTTACGACTGGAGAGTATGAGATTGTTCCAATATCAGAAAATCTCAGTTTGATTTGTGGTGATGAGCGTTTGACAGATGAGCAGTTAGATCTTGCTAGTCGAGACGACAAGTATCTCCAGTTGTTTATGTGGTTTAGCGAACATTACGAAGAGTTAGAAGCACAATTTGATGTCATTCTAATTGATACGCACAATGATAAGAGTTTAGTTACAGCAAATTTTATAGCTGTATCAGATATTGTCCTGGCTGTTTCTGATGCCTCTCTTAATGGTTTTCGTGCCTGGTTATCTTTGAAAAATTTTGTAGACTTCATTAAGAGTGAAGCTATCGAAGTTAGTACTAAGAAAAGCTATGTTAAAGCAGAACCTTATCTTATTGGAAATAAGATTAAATACTTTGGAAACAATGTATCAGACATCTGTGAACAATTTTTAGAAGTTGTTGAAGAAGACTCAGCTTACCTAGGTTCTATCCAGGAGAAAGAACTGATGGCTAAGAGTCTTGTGATTAGCAAGAGTGTTTTTGAGCAGCATGAAGAGATGACAGCTAACCAAAAAAAGACACATCAAAGGTTTTATGATAATATAAACTACGTATATGAAAATATTTTGAATGTGTTAGAAGGAGAGGTAGCATGACAGAGAATCGATTCGCACAAGTAAAACAAACGTTCCAGAGTACACCAAAGAGAGAAAAGACTCTTTCGTCGAGGAAACAAAATCAGGAGGTTAGAAAGTCTCCTGAAAGCTATAACAAAAAACAACGTTTTCCTTTCTCTCTGCACCATAATGTTCGATATGATATGTTAGATGCTTTAGTAGAGTATCACGGTGAAAAATCAGCTTCATCTTATATTGAGAATCTGATTATAAGAGAATGGGAAAAGATGGAGCGAAAGAAAAAATAGCGTTTTATAAGAGAGGAAATGCAGCAATGAAATACTTATCAAATCTATCAGATATTCCTGAATTTTCTTCAGCAGCAATAGATTCAGGACAAATTGTCATCCCTCGTCCAATAATAGACAACCCACAGTTTAATGATTTGAAGAGTAGTGGAATTTTTCTCTACATGCTTTTATTAAATCGTTTAAGAGCTGCAGTTGACTTTGAATTAAAAGGATATGATGAAAATGGAAATACTTTTGTATGTTACCCTGTAGAAGAGCTAATGGAGGCTCTTCAATCAGGTGAAAGCAAAGTCATTTCTTTGAAAAAGAAGCTAAAGAATCATGGTTTAATTGAAGAAGTCCGCCAAGGATCCAATCTACCTAATAGAATTTACCTAACAGATGAAATTTTAAAATATTACTGATGAAGTAGGAGGAATCTATGATGATTTTCATTGATATTAAAAGACTTGTTCAGCTGTTCTTTATTTTTATCGGAGCTATAGCAATCTATGTGTTCTATAAAACATTTGGGCTTAGTATGGTGTTTATAATTGTTTTAGGGTTGGCCGTTTTAAAATTCGCTCCAGCTTTCCTTCCAGTTGTATTATTACTGTATTTGGGACTTCACTTTACAGGTGGTTTTTCCTTTATTGCAGATGGAATTGTGACGGTTTTATGGAGTATTATTTTGATTCCTATGGGGATAGCTACTATTGAAATGAGCAAATCCTATTTTAGTAAGAAAGAGAAACCCTGGTATGACAAGTAAGAGTTTATCTGAAAAGATAGGCTCTTTTTTTGTCAGAACAAAGGATTATTTGAACATTCAGGTCAAAATTTATTAAAATAAGCGTAATTTTAATAAGGGAGGATTCTGAATGGCTTTCTTTGATGAGAGAGAATTAAAAAATCAATTGCTGTTTCAAAATGCAAAAGAATTTTATAACTTTGTTTCTAGGTATGATGAGGAGATGATTCCAGTCATGAAAGCAAAGGGCTATACCTGTATTCATTCAATGGAGCGAACCGTCGCTTTTACATTTGGAGAGTTTACTTTCAGAAGAAGACGTTGGAAAAAGGGAGATCATTGGGTCATTCCAGTAGATGAAAAGTTAGGGCTCCAGAAGAACGTCCGCTTCTCCTGGGAATTTATGTATCAGGTGGCCAAATTATCTACTTTGATGCCATATGATAAAGTAACTCAGGTGATCCAATTGACTTATCACATCTCTATCACAAAGCCAATTGTGGTAAAAGCTGTAAAAATCTGTGAGAAGTTATTGGAGGAAAGAGAAGGCTATCGATATTATGAAGAGAATAGAGAGGTTAGCAAAAGAAAAGCCCAGGTTATTTATATTGAGGGTGATGGTGTGATGGTTAAAGCACGTGACACACAAAAGGATAATAAACATTATGATTTATCCCATTTTGTAGTCCATACGGGAAGCCAGAAAGTTGGCAGCAATCGATTTGAACTCCAGGACAAAAAGGAATTTATTGGTCTTGACAATCGCTTAGTGAGGGAGCAGGTGATCGATTATCTATTCAATAATTATGAAGTTACGGATAGGACTTTATTGATCACGAACTCTGATGGAGGTCATGGATATACACCCTACGTTTTCAAAGAGATTGCGAAGGTTTTGCGAATTAAACGCCACGAACATTTCTGGGATGAGTACCATGTAAATAAAGAGTTAAAGAATTATCTAAAATTTTACTCTGAAGATCTATTAGAGAGAGCTTTCCAGGCGATTAAGCAACATGATAAGCAGTTAATGAGAACTGTCCTAGATACGACTGAAAGTTATATCGAGACAGAAGAAGAACAAGAGTTGTTTGAGAAGTTCAAGAGTAAAATATTGAGAAATTTCCAATATACCAAACCAGCCGAACAGAGAGGATTCAGTCATGCAGGGATCGGGATAATGGAGAGTCAGCATCGTAAGGTCACTTATAGAATGAAAAAAAGAGGAATGTACTGGACTCTTGCTGGAGCTGAAACGATGAGTCGGATAATTGTTTTGAATTATGAAGATTCTTTGAGGGATCTATTTTTTGGCAACTGGAGAGAAGATTATGAAAAATTTATTTCTTTAGAAGAAGTTTCTGCTTATACCATTAAAAAAAGAATGAGTAAAACGGGTAAAGAAAATACATCTAGATATCAATGTTACCCTGATAGTAAAAGGTTATCATACTTCCGAAAACAATAGAAGTACATAACAAAGTATATAAAAAGTTATACAACAATAACCTTTGTAAAAAAAGGTCTTTTTGTGCTACAATCAAACATAAAATGCTTGCGTGGTGTGTGAAAATGTGTTATAATTTACTTAAATTAATCGAATAAAAAAAGACGAAAAGTGCGCTAACACTTCTCGCCTTACCGAGTAAGAACTCGTCCTTCTTACTCAGTCTTTAATTAATGATACCTGATAAATGTATCAATGTCAAGACTGAGCAAGAAATTTGTTCAGTCTTTTTTTAAAACTCGGTGACGTTCTCCTAAAAAATGTATGAATTTAGGCATTCTAAAAAATTCTACCGCATACTAAACCCAAAGAAGGCTTGACGGCCTTCTTTTTCTGCACTATACTAGAAGACAAGTGCTTCCCTATAAGCAAAATTTGAGTAAGAGATGAGAAAAATATATGAAAAATTATCAAGAATGGTATGACCACATCGCTGGTAAGATTAAAAATAAGCCCTTTCTTCTGAGCTTGTTAAGAGCTTTCAATCGGTTGATGACAGTAGTCATGCCTATAGTTTATCTAATCTTGTTAGTAATTACCTATCTCCAAGAAGGACTAGGGAAACAGGTCTGGATCTACCTGTTTATTCCAGCGTCAGGTTTTGTGATTTTGTCCTTTCTCCGTAAGAAAATCAATGCTCCTAGGCCTTATGAAGTTTGGGAAATTGTACCTCTACTAGACAGAGATAGTCCTGGTCAGTCTATGCCTAGTCGTCATGTCTTTTCAGCAACCATTATCTCCATGGCTTGCTTACATGCTAGTCTAGCTGTAGGGGTTATCTTGTTGCTCTTGTCAGCCATCCTAGGTCTAGTGAGAGTCTTAGGGGGAGTGCATTATCCCAAGGATGTCTTGGTTGGTTATGCTTGCGGACTTGTGTGGGGTGTGATTTTCTTTCTATTTTGACATGTAAGTTAAGGGGGTCCTAGAACCACTTACGGGGCTAAAGTAACCACTTGCTTTTTTGCTCTTGTTTTCTTATTTTAGCTTTGATATAGTAGAGTCAGAAAGGAGATGGAATGAAGTTACGAATCGAAATTGACAGCAATTTAGAGGAAACTGAAATTGTCATCAAGGCGACAGCTTTGACAGATGAGATTGCGGAATTACAGCGACTCTTGCAAGAGTCCAAGTCTCCTAGGTTAATTTTTTACAAGGGGACGGGTGAATATTATCTGGATCTGTCGGAAATTCTCTTCTTTGAGACAGAAGGGAACAAGATTTATGCCCATACTCAGAAAGATGCCTATGAAGTTCGGCTTAAACTCTATGAATTAGAGGCTATCCTTCCTCGCTATTTTAGTCGGGTATCCAAGTCAACGATCGCAAATATCCGTCAGGTTTATTCGGTGGACAAGTCCTTTTCAGGAACAGGCACCATTTCCTTTTACCAGACCCACAAGGAGGTTCATGTCTCACGACATTACCAATCCCTCCTAAAAGAAAATCTAAGAAACATGAGGTAAGAACATGAAAAAGAAAGCATTTGGTATTGTGTTGCTGGTTTTAGCAGCATGGATTTTGTTGCAAGGAAATTTTGGCATTCCTTCTTTGGATGGTAAAATATGGCCTTTACTTGGTATCGTCTTTTTTGCCTACCAGTCAGTTGAATCTTTGCTTCGTCGTCACCTGACATCAGCAGTTTTTACAGCTCTAGTAGCAGTAATGATTGCAAATCATTTTTATAACATTCTGCCTATCCCAAATCAGTCTCTATTTTGGGCTAGTATCTTAGCAGTGCTAGGTGTTGGCTATCTCACTCACTCAAGTAAGTTTTGGTATGGGAAAAAATGGTGGTACAACGGTGAGCGAACAGTCGTCACGGATAAAGAAGTCGCTTTTGGTAGTGGTACTTTCTATAAGCAAGAGCAAGAATTGGTAGAGGATCAAGTGGAAGTTGCTTTTGGGGATGCTAAAATATATTATGACAATGCAGAGATGTTAGGTGATTTTGCAACTTTAAATATTGAAGTAGCTTTTGGTAATGCAACTGTCTATGTTCCCCAACACTGGCGTGTAGATTTGAAAGTAGAAACATCCTTTGGTGCAGCCAAGGCGGACGCTCCTGTAGCGCCAACAAGCAAAACCTTGATTATTCGCGGGGAAGTGGCTTTTGGTAAACTCGGTGTTGTCTACGTCAAATAAAAAAATCTTCCAATTCCCTTGCAAAAAAGAAGAAAGTGTGATAACATAGTACGGTATGTGGTGCTAGCACATCCGCTATATTAGATCTAATAGGAGGAAAATACAATGGCTAAAGTATGTTACTTTACAGGTCGTAAGACTGTATCTGGAAACAACCGTTCACACGCGATGAACCAAACAAAACGTGCCGTAAAACCAAACCTTCAAAAAGTTACTGTTCTTATCGATGGTAAACCTAAAAAAGTTTGGGCTTCAGCTCGTGCTTTGAAATCAGGTAAAGTTGAACGCGTTTAATAATAAAAGTAAGGAGACCTCAGGGTCTTTTTTCTTTTATTGTAGGAGTAAAATCATTTTAAAAATAGAGTAAATATCCGCTGATACAGTATTCTGCTTTTACACTTGGGCTGAAATATGATAAAATAGAGTATCAACTAGTTGAGGTAAAAAGGATGACTGTAAAAATTAATACAAAAGATGGTCAAATCGAACTAACAGATGAAGTGATTGCAACCGTCGTAGGTGGAGCAGCAACTGAGATTTTTGGTGTGGTCGGTATGGCTAGTAAAAATGCCCTCAAAGATAATTTCCAAGCCCTTCTAGGTAAGGAAAATTATTCCAAAGGTGTCGTCGTAAAGGCGGCCGAAGATGGCAGCATTGCAGTTGATGTATATACCGTGTTGAGCTACGGAACAAAGATTAGCGAAGTGTCCAAAAACATTCAAGAGCGTGTTCGTTTTAGTTTGGAAAACCAACTTGGAATTACTGCTCAGACTGTAAATGTCTACATTCAAAATATCAAAGTTGTAGGAGAATAACCGTGTCAAAAATTACTACTAGCTTATTTCAAGAAATGGTGCAGGCTGCATCAACTCGCTTGAATAAGCAAGCTGAATATGTCAATTCATTAAACGTCTTCCCAGTTCCAGATGGAGATACTGGTACAAATATGGGAATGACCATTGAAAATGGAGCTAAGGAAGTTGCAGACAAGCCAGCTTCTACTGTTGGAGAGGTAGCAAGCATTCTTGCAAAAGGTCTTTTGATGGGTGCGCGTGGGAACTCAGGAGTTATTACTTCTCAGCTTTTCCGCGGATTTTCACAAGCCATCAAAGATAAAGACGAGTTAACAGGTCAAGATTTGGCTCTTGCCTTTCAATCAGGTGTGGAAGTTGCCTATAAGGCCGTTATGAAACCAGTTGAAGGAACGATTTTGACAGTTTCTCGTGGGGCTGCTATCGGCGCTAAGAAAAAAGCTGAGCAAACAGATGACGCTGTTGAAGTCATGCGCGCAGCCTTGGAAGGTGCTAAAACAGCACTAGCTAAAACGCCAGACATGCTTCCAGTCTTGAAGGAAGTTGGCGTTGTGGACTCGGGTGGTCAAGGACTGGTCTTCATTTACGAAGGTTTCCTTTCAGCCCTTACTGGTGAATATATTGCATCTGAGGACTTTGTAGCGACTCCTGCCAACATGAGTGAGATGATCAATGCAGAGCATCATAAGTCTGTGGCTGGTCATGTGGCGACTGAGGACATCACGTTTGGTTACTGTACTGAAATCATGGTAGCTCTTAAGCAAGGTCCAACCTATGCCAAAGATTTTGACTACGACGAATTCCGTAACTACTTGAATGAACTCGGGGATTCTCTCCTTGTTGTCAACGATGATGAAATTGTCAAAGTCCATGTCCATACAGAAGATCCAGGACTTGTTATGCAAGAAGGTCTTAAATATGGTAGCTTGGTCAAGGTGAAAGTTGACAATATGCGCAACCAACACGAAGCACAGGTTGAAAAAGAAGCTGCCCAAGTTAGCAAGCCTGCTGAAGAAAAAGAGTATGCTTTGATTGCTGTAGTGGCTGGTAAAGGTCTAGCAGATATCTTCCGTTCTCAAGGTGTGGATTATGTTATCGAAGGCGGTCAAACTATGAACCCTTCAACAGAAGACTTTATCAAGGCTGTTGAGCAGGTCAACGCTCGTAACATTATCTTCCTACCAAACAACAAGAACATCTTCATGGCAGCTCAATCTGCAGCAGAAGTTTTGGAACAACCAGCAGTAGTGGTGGAAGCTCGCACTCTCAAGGTT
>OBVV01000017.1_pt1 | contig 125105 bp, 129 predicted proteins | sample 1476221 | NCBI WGS metagenome assembly OBVV01 (sample SAMEA2580029, study PRJEB22360) | human gut metagenome | biome: human gut; feature: human-associated habitat; material: faeces | place: Denmark | collected 2008/2010 | reverse complement strand
AGATTTGAGTCATTCCCACTTTTTTCCCTAAGATTCCTTTTGTCATGAGAAAATAGTTCCTTTTCTATATTTTTATTCAAAAAGTTTTTAACGAGCGTTTTTTATGCTCAAGTCTAAGATACAAAGGGCGTCAAACTCAAAGTGAAAATAGGAAACTGATGCAGTGTCTAACAGACACTAGGAAGTTTATCTTTTTCACACCGAGTTTAGCCCGTGTTCAATTAGATTGAAACACCAGCCTCTGCTCTTTTATATTTTAGATTAAAGTTTGATTTCTACGTTTACACCACTTGGAAGATCCAATTTCATCAAAGCATCAACTGTTTTTTGAGTTGGGTTAACGATATCGATCAAACGTTTGTGTGTACGCATTTCAAATTGTTCGCGAGAATCTTTATATTTGTGAGTCGCACGAATGATTGTGTAGAGGCTACGTTCAGTTGGAAGTGGGATTGGACCCGCAACTTGCGCACCTGTACGAGTAGCTGATTCTACGATTTTTGCAGCCGCTGTGTCAAGCGTACGGTGTTCGTAAGCTTTCAAACGGATACGGATTTTTTTGTTTGCCATCTTTTTCTCCTTTTCGTCTATTTAAGATAATAGGCTAGCTCCACAAGAAAACCGACGCGGTGTTGCGTGGCAATGCAACCGAGCGTGTCGCAACCTCTTGCATCAAAGCTAAGGCTGTAATTTACAGCACCATAATAGAATAACACAAAGCCCCTGCGATTGCAAGGGATTTGTTGCTGTTTTTTTAAAATTTTTAACATGAAAATGTTTTCTTTTTTGGTGGGTCATTTATTTAAGTATTTTATGGAAGAAAGTTACTCTCTCTTCACCTGTTCATAGCTTTCTTTTCCGTCATTAAGCTTGTCCCAAATCACTACTTGCCCACTTTGGAGGGATTTTTGCACATCGATAATTCGTTGATTGGACGAACCTCGGAACTGAAGCATGAGATTTCTTTTAGTTCGATCGTATCTTCCATCAACAAGAATATCAATCAGTGATAAGAGTTCTAGTTTATCTGGAGTTTCCAACATCATTTCTTCCCATGTATAGCCTGTCCAAGACCAGATATCCTTGTCTGGCAATTCCTTCCGAATCCGCTTAACGAGTGGTAAGAGAATGCCCGTATTAAGAAAGGGCTCCCCTCCCAGCAGGGTCAAGCCTTGAACATAGGGCTGGGCAAGGTCTGCCATAATCTGCTCTTCTAACTCTGCCGTATAGGGAATGCCAGCATTGAAAGACCAGGTCGCTACATTATAACAACCCTCGCAGTGAAACATGCAGCCTGATACATAGAGAGAGTTGCGCACACCTTCCCCATCCACAAAGTTAAAGGCCTTGTAATCAATAATCCGACCTTGACTGAGTTCCTCGCTTTTCCATTCTTGTGGTTTTGGATTATTCATTCACTACCTCTATCCAATAACGCTCGACTCCATTACGAACATCCTCAAGGAGCCCACCATTTGCTAGAATGACTGCTCTGCTAGCAGGATTATTCACGCTACAGGTTACCAGAGCTTTCTTGATGTTCTTTTCCTTAGCAACTTGCAAGCCCTGACGGAGAGTTTCTTTCGCATAACCTTTGCCTCTTTCAGAAGGACGGATGGAGTAGCCGATATGACCACCTGCTTCTAGTAGAAAGTTACTGAGGCGCAATCGGAGATTAAGAAATCCAACTGCTTGACCTTTCTCAGAAAAAGCTACTAACTGAATTGCAGGAACCCATCCTTCAGGCAGGTCAATCCCCATTTCTTGATTCTGATTACTTTCCAACCACTCTTCATACACAAAGTTCTCTGCATCCCAGAAACCACCGTCGTGAGGCGACTGATATTTTTCAAACTCTGCCATCATCTCTAAAACTGTTTCTTTATCTGCTAATCTTGGTCTGCGTAATTTCATCCTTACCTCCCACTAAGAGAAAAGCGAGAGCTGACTCTCACTTTTATTTTTTCTTATTCTTGTTTAAAAATTGTTCTCTGAGGCTAAGCAAACGTTCTTTTTTACCAGCTCCACCTTTAGAGTGTTTCTCGTGATAACGGGTCACTTGTGCACGGCCCTTATCGTCTAATTGATATTTTCCCATTTCATTTCTTTCTAATTTGTTACTTGATGCCCAGCTATTTTAATCGTTGAACCATTCATGTGTTTGACACGCGCTGCGATTTCCTTGTGACGCCCATTGACCATCGGTCTCGCTTGAGGATTACCTAAATAGCCACAAGTCCGTTTAACAACGTCTACTGTTTTAGGGTCGCTATTGCCACAGTTAGGACAAGCAAATCCTCTCTCAGTTGGTTCAAAATCCCCTTCAAAGTCACACTTGTAGCAACGGTCAATTGGTGTATTGGTCCCAAGATAGCCCACACGGTCATAGGCATAGTCCCAGACAGCTTCCAAGGCCTTTGGATTTTGCTGAAGGACTGGATACTCACAATAATGGATGAAACCACCCGACGCACCTGCTTCTGGATAGACTTTCTCAAAATCCAATTTTTCAAACGGTGTTGGATTTTTACGAACATCGTAGTGGAAAGAGTTGGTGTAGTATTCCTTATCTGTAATATCAGGAATAGAGCCAAACTTGTCTGTATCTAGTCGACAAAAACGGTCTGTCAAACTTTCAGATGGTGTTGAGTAGATAGAGAAATGATAGCCATATTGATCTGACCACTCTTCTACACGGCGTTTCATATCGCGAATGATGTCTAGCGTGAATTCCTTAGCATCTGGATTACTTTCCCAGCTGTTACCAAAGAAAACTGTCGCTACTTCGTACAAACCGATATAGCCTAGTGAAACTGTCGCACGACGATTCTTAAAGAGCTGGTCAACGCTTTCTTCTTTACCTAGACGATGACCAAAAGCACCGTATTGATAAAGGATAGGAGCATTTGCTGGTGTTGCTTCCTTGGTCCGTTCGACACGATAAACTAGAGCATCTTCTGCAATGTTCATCCGCTCGTTAAAGATTTCCCAGAACTTATTCATATCACCTTCAGACTCAAGGGCAATACGAGGAAGATTGACCGTCACCACCCCTAGATTCATACGGCCAGAGTTAACTTCAACTCCATTTTCATCCTTCCATCCTTGAAGGAATGAACGACATCCCATCGGAACCTTGAAGGAACCTGTCAATTCGATAATCTTATCATAAGACAAGACATCTGGGTACATCCGCTTGGTTGCACACTCAAGAGCCAACTGCTTAATGTCGTAGTTGGGAGTCCCTTCTTCTAAGTTGAGTCCTCTTTTAAGCGTGAAGATAAGTTTAGGGAAGATAGCTGTGCGGTGTTCTGAACCAAGTCCCTTGATTCGGATGTTCAAGATAGCTTTTTGAATTTCACGCTCAAAACGATTGGTTCCCAGACCAAAACCTAGTGAAGTAAAAGGTGTTTGCCCATTTGAAGTGAAGAGAGTATTGATTTCATACTCGAGAGATTGCATGGCATCATAGATATCTTTTTGGGTTTTCTTCCAAGCGTAATCTTCCCGTTTGTCAGGTAAGACCCATTCTTCCGCATCCTTGAGGTGTTTTTGGTAATTCTTCTCTGCATAAGGCGCCAAAACTTCATCGATACGGTCAGCTGAACAGCCACCGTACTGGCTAGAAGCAACGTTGGCGATAATTTGAGAAATCTGAGCTGTCGCAGTCTGGATAGACTTGGGACTTTCTACCTCTGCATTTCCAATCTTAAAGCCATTCTCCAACATACCTTTAAAATCAATCAAACAGCAGTTAGTCATAGGTGTGTAGGGGCTATAATCCAAATCATGATAGTGGATATCCCCCTTTTGGTGGGCATTGGCTACGTGCTTAGGGAGCATTTGCAGTCCGATTGATTTCCCAACAATCCCCGCCGTCAAATCACGCTGGGTGTTAAAGACATCGCTGTCTTTATTAGCATTTTCATTGACAACGGCCTGGTCTTTGTTGAGAAGTTTATGGATGCTAAAGTTGATATCTGTCGCTTTTGAACGCTCAAAATCCCTTTGTGTCCGATAAGTAATATACTCCTCAGCTAGCGCATATTCTTTGGCTTCAAGGAGTTCATGTTCTACGATATTTTGAATTTCGTAAATCTTAACCCCCTGTGGAAAGCGACTATGAATTTCTGTGACAATTCGCTCGGTCAGAGCATTGAGGCGTTTTTCGACCAGGGGTGTCACATCCATAACCTTGTCAGCCGCCTTGTGGAGAGCCTTGTCAATCTTGTCCACATCAAATACAACACGTCTCCCATCTCGTTTTTCAACGAAGAGAGTTGGCAAAATTGTAATTTTTTCTTCTAGTGCAATCATATGCATGCTCTTTTCTAAAATGTTCTTTCTAAAAAGTATTATACCACTCTAAAAAGAAAAATCAATATCTTGTGTTAAAAATCCTAAAATTTTTAAAAATACACAAGATATTGATTTTGTTATTTAATTTTATAGACTTTAAACTCTGAGTAATCAGTCTTTACTTGTTGGTAATTTTCTTTCAAAATTGTTTCCACTTCAGACCAGACTGCTACCTTATCATTCACCACAATCACCTTAGGTTGGTTTTCTTTCAAGTCATTGATTAAACTAGTTTTATTCTCTTCTGTACTCGTGTAAAGAAGAGGTGATGGGAACATGGATCCAGCCAAACGCTGGCTTTCTTTATACATCTGAACATGTGAATCCCAAATATAGATTTGGTCACCATCACTCGTCTCTTGTTTGACTCTGTCTACTACTTGATGTTGTTCTCTATAAGAAGCTGGATGCAAGACAAAACGAGCCACAAAAGGAATAGCAATCAGATAAACCACCACTAGGATAGGTAGGTAGAGATTTCCCTTCATGAATTTTTTCCATAATGTAGGAACATCTTCTCTTCTCCGACGACGAGCTCCTCTAGCTGAATGTTTCCCACGAATACTGGTCATCAAAAGAAGGAGTAAAAATGGAAGGATTAGAATCAAACGCGAACCGTGAAGAGGTTCTTGAGAAAAAAGCAACAAGGCTAATACAAATAAGAAAGCAAAACTAGCTGGTACTGAAATAACATATAATCTTGATGCCTTTGATTGGAACAAACCTAGAAAAACAAGGAAGAGAGCTCCTAAACCAAAGGTCAATAAACCATAGAATACAACATTATCCATTAGTTGAGGATTGGTAAAGACCTGAAGGGAATCAATCGGATACAAAAGACTTCCTATAGCTCCTCCAAAACTACCTGAAGTAAGCACATAGTAGCCTACTGGGTAAAAGATGAGAGAAAAGCCAAGTGCTGCTGCAAAAAACTGATAAACTCCATGAGCAAGGCGACCATGCCCAACATTAAAGACAAATAAACCGATCGTTACTACTGCAATAAAGAGAAGACTTGTAAGAGGCTCTATGAAAAATGATAGGGCCAAGAAAATCCCCAAACGTAGAAACCCCTTGTCATGGTTAGGATTTGATAGATAAGCTGCTATGAACGAAAATCCTGCAAACAGAAATGGCAAAGCTACAATTGTTGCATATCCTCCTCCAAAACCGAGACCAGATACCAAAATATAAAATATGGTTAGGAGTTGCTTGGCTTGTTCCCTTTGTCCCGTCAAATACTCTGTCGAAGAAAAGAGGAAATAACCTCCTCCTAAGAGAGCTAGCCATTCTACCAAGGCAAAAAGGATACCTCCTTGGGTAATATAAAGTAGCAAGTAATAAATAAGACCGTGACTAGCATAATAGCTACTGTAGAGCTGTCCTCCCTGATGTAAAGCCCACCCTATATACAAATCCTGAGCCTGAGAAGGACTTACCATATCTAAAAGTAAAGGTATCACCACAGAAAAAACCGTTGCAATCGTACTTCCAATGATGAGTCTGAAAAACGGGAAAGCTACCTGTTCTTCTTTCTCTACATGAGATTCAAGGTTCCTATCCAATCTATTTTCAATTTCATTACTCTGTATCGTTTCGGATACTTCTTCGATTCTGCCATATACAGCCATGTCGTTTCTCCTATTCAATTTATCTGTCTTAGTATATCAAAAAGACCTAAAATTGTCAGCTTGCGATGGGTGTTTGAGTGATTTTTTGCATAGTTTCACAAAGGTTTCAATTTCCCGAAATCGGTGTAAATGCGTCTGTTCAAACGTCGTGATATAGTTCAATTCCTTCTGAGTCAGCATCGTTCCTCCTACATCTTCTTATTCGTAAAAGGCAAGAAAAATAGGACTGGTTTGTGTCCTAAGTCCTAGATTTCTTATAAGATAGGGGCGAATAACTGGGCAATTTCCTTAATCAATTTTTGATACCAGCTATTTTTTATCGTATGAGGGAAAATTTCTTGCGATACTGAAAAAATCTCCTCAAAATCTTTTTGAATCTCTGTGATTGATGCCGTTTTATATAGCAAAACTGCATCTTCATAGTGGTGAAGCAAACTTCTATAATCTAAATTGATAGTCCCAACTGCAGCAAAATCCTTATCCACTAGGATTTGTTTACTGTGGATAAAGCCTGGACTATACTCAAAAATCCTGACTCCTGCTGACAAAAGATCCGGATAGGCTCCTCTTGTGATGAGCTGGATTAATTTTTTATCCGGAATGAAAGGAGTCACGATGCGGACATCAACACCCCTCATGGCTGCATTTTTAATACTCTCAGTTAAATCATAGTCAATAATCAAATAGGGTGTTGTGATATAGACTGAATCAGTAGCCTGATTAATCAAACTTTGATAAACTTTTTTCCCTACTTGAGTACGGAAGATGGGCTTGGGTCCACTACCGTAAGGAATGCAGAGCCCTTGGCCAGAACAAGGCTGATTTTCCAGGTGATACTGGTCAAAATCGCTGATTTCCCAACGATTGATGTACCAAGTCATCAAAAAAAGACGGGTTAGAGCCTTGACACCAGGGCCATCTAAGCGAATCCCACTGTCCTTCCAATAGCCAAAGCGTTCTATATGATTGATGTACTCATCGGCTAAGTTAATGCCTCCTGTATAGGCTACCTGACCATCTATGACAAGGATTTTACGATGGTCCCGATTGTTGTAAGCCACCGTCAAACGAGGAATCACCTTGTTAAACTTATGGGCTTCAATTCCTCGACTACGAAGTTGAATAGTATAGTCTCCAGGCAAAGTCGCCATACAGCCGATATCATCATAGAGCATCTTGACCTCTACACCCTGAGCTGCCTTTTGCTCTAGTATATCTAGTATGCTATTCCACATCAAACCTTCTTCGACAATATAGTACTCTAGAAAGATAAATTTCTCAGCTTTCTTGAGGTCTTCCAACATATGTTGCCACATGCTTTCACCCGAAGAAAAGAATTGTGAATCTGTTCGATCATAGACATCGGCATTGCTATCCATACTTAGCAAAGATTTGATAACTCCGTAAGCCGCCTTATCATCTTCCTTCAATTTCTGGCGGAGAGCTTTACTGTTATCCTCCCGAAAATGCATAGAACCAAGTTTGTCCAACTGCTTGATTTCTTTTTTGGACAATCGCCTTTCACCAAACATCAGATAGAGCAAGGGTCCGATGACAGGAACAAAAGTTACCACTAACCACATTACTTTACTATCAGGTGTCATTGAACGATTGACAATTGCGACAATAGTCGCCATACTCATAAAGATTAAGAGAATAACCCATAGAATAGAAGCCATACGCCCTAAGTAAAGAAAGAGACCAAAAACAAGAGAAAGTTCAAGCAGCATAATCGAAAGACTAAAGCCATACTTGGACATTAATAATTGAAATTTTCTATATTTCATATCCCCTCCTTGATATTTTGATACTCAATGAAAAGCAAAGAGCAAACTAGGAAGCTAGCCGCAGGTTGCTCAAAACACTGTTTTGAGGTTGCAGATGGAAGCTGACGTGGTTTGAAGAGATTTTCGAAGAGTATGAATGCTAAAAACAGGTAATTGATACTAGTATAACTCAGGTATTCGGTAGAAGGCAAGTATTTATAATCATTTTTCTGCGTAAAAACAAAAGAGACTGACAAAACCAGTCTCCTTCTAGTCTATTTTGATAAAACAATGCGATCAGACGCTTCTCTATCCATATCGTCGATAATCATCTGATTTCCATTGATTGCATAAATCTTGACATCATCCCCAATAATCATACGTTGATTAGCGGCATCGAAGCTAACCTGCTTGATTTCTTGATCTCCGTCAGTTTCTACCTGTGTCCAGGTGCCCGTTGTACCAGTTACCACTAAAGTGATACGGTCTCCCTCGTCCTGACCGGTATAGGTTCCATCAATATCAGTTGGTTGAGCCTCAGGAGCATTTTGTGAAGAACTTGTTGCTGCCTGGCTGCTATTTTCTGTAGAAGATGAAGCAGCAGATTGTGATTGCTGAGTTTGTTGTGTTTGCGAGTGAGTTGCTGGTTGTTGAACTTGTTGTGCTCTTTGTGAACAAGCTACTAAAAGACTAAGACTTGCTAGAGAAGCAAGAGAAAGTGTGAATCTTTTTAATTTCATGATAAATTTCCTTTCTGCTACCAATTTAGAGAATGTTTCTTCTAACTGGTAGTTCCACTAGTATAACAAGTTCAAAAAAGGAGGTCAATTTATCTGCTCATGGGCCAGCAAGTAGCCCCGTACTTCTGAGATAAAATAGAGAGACCCTGTAATGAATAACAAGTCTTGAGTGTCTGCTCTTTCTTCGAAACTGCTGATAAATTCGCGATAAGAAGAAATGACATCGTAACCTGTTATATCTGTCTCATCTAAAGAACCCTGATAATCAAAGCCAGTTACCTTGAGTTCCACCTGAGGCAAATTCTCAGTCAGATAACCTAACATCCCTTGATAATCCTTCCGTTTCAAGGCTCCAAATAGGATTTGAGGACGATAACCTTCCTGCTCTTTTTCTTTGATAAATTCAACCAAGCGAGTCAAGGCAGGGAGGTTATGAGCACCGTCCAAATAAATCTGAGGACGAATACGCTCCAAACGACCAGCCCAATAGGTCTTCTCCAAAGCCTGTCTTACAGCCTGCTCATTAACAACTTCCTTTTCTTCCCTCATAAAGAGAAGAAAAGTTTGCAACGCCAAGGCCGCATTTTCCTGCTGATAAGCTCCTTCTAAGCCTATTTTCAGTTGTGAAAGAGTATCCAGAGAACTTGAAAAATCACCATTCAGCATTGAAAAATCCTGGCCTGCCTGATAAAGGTCAACAGCTAAGGGTTCGGCTTTTTTCTGACAAACAAGCCTAGCTTCTGAAGGCAACTTCGCAATCACTGCCTTTTTACCTGCCTTGAAAATACCAGCTTTCTGCTCTGCGATTGCTTCTAGACTGTCGCCCAGAGTCTCCTGATGGTCAAGTCCGATGGAAGTGATGACAGCAATCTCTCCAGTTACCACATTGGTCGTGTCAAGTAAGCCACCAATTCCCACTTCCAGTAGAACCAAATCAACCTCTTGCTCTCTAAAATAAAGAAAAGCAATCAAGGTCAGCAATTCAAAAAAGGACAACTGATCATGGGTTTGCAGAAGCGTTTTCTCCATCTCCTTGACCTGATTAGCCAAACGGATGAAGTCTGCATCAGCTATTGGTTGCCCGTTAATGCAGATTCGATCATTGATAGAGACGATATGAGGGGAGGTAAAGGACGCAACTTTTTTGCCATGTCCCATAAATAACTCCCTCATAAAAGCAATGGTAGATCCTTTCCCATTAGTCCCAGTGACGTGGATAATAGGGTAAAACTTTTCGGGATTTCCTAACAAATCCACCGCTTGTTGCATTCGCCCCAAACCTGATCGAAAATTCAAACCAATCCGACTGTGAAGCCATTCTTCTACTTCAAACATATATATCTCCTTGACAAAAGTCCAATCAATTACCACATCAAAGCATGATGACTAATAAAAACAAGGCCAGGATTTTCGTCCCGACCTCTAACCTGGTTAGCTAATAACTAGCTACTATGAATATTAACTTGGGCTAAAAACATCCACTGGATGTTCCAACTCTTCCCAATTTCTGGGAGTTGGGCTGATACAGTCTCCCAGACTTACTTACGGTCTTTATTTTTAGCGTAAGGGTAAAAACGTCCCCCGGACTTACCAGTTCTCTCTTATTTAAAGGAACTGGGGTAAAAATATCCCCCGGACGTTCCAACTCTTCTAATTTCTAGGAGTTGGGGTGATACAGTCTCCCAGACTGTATCACTCCTCCATAAAGCTGTTGAAGACTTCTTCAATCATGTTCCATTCGTCTTCTGAGTCTTCTGGGATTGGTTGCAATTCGCCTTCTGTTCCATCTTCGTTTTCGATGAATGAGTAAGCTTGGATTTCAACTTGTCCGTCTTCGTCTTCTTCTGCGTTAACTGGTACTAGGAGAACATAGTTTTTACCAAATTCTTCTTTTCCATCAATCGTCAAAAGGATTTCAAACAAGGTTTCATTTCCTTGCTCATCTACTAGTGTAATTAATTCACGTTCTTCGTGGTCGTGGTTATGATCGTGTGACATAGCCTCTCCTTTGTATTAAAATTTTCTATCTAAATAATTTTGTAAAATCAGCTGAGCTGCTAACTTATCAATGACTTTCTTGCGCTTATTACGGCTGATATCTGCTTGTTCAATCAACATGCGCTCTGCGGCAACTGTTGTCAAGCGTTCATCTTGATAGTCTACTGGTAAACCAAAAAGCTCTTCTAGCTTGGCTCCGTATGCTTGACTAGCTTCCACGCGCGGTCCGCTTGTATTGTTCATGTTTTTAGGCAAGCCCACTACAAATCGTTCCACCTTGTAAGCATCAACCAACTCCTTAACGCGGTCAAAACCAAATTGGCCTTGCTCCTCATTGATTTGGATAATTTCAAGTCCTTGAGCTGTAAAACCAAGCGGATCGCTAATGGCCACCCCTACCGTTTTTGAACCGACGTCCAATCCCATAATTCTCATAGGTTATAGATCGACTCCTTGTCCTTTAAGGTAGTAGCGGACCAATTCCTCAACGATTTCATCGCGCTCATACTTACGGATTTGATTTCGTGCATTATTATAACGAGGAACGTAGGCAGGGTCTCCACTCAATACGTAACCTACGATTTGGTTGATTGGGTTGTAGCCCTTATCGTTCAACGAAGCATAAACATCAGTCAGAGTTTCGCTAATTTCTTTTTTATTGGAATCGTCCAATTTAAAACGTACTGTTTCTTCAGTAAATCCCATTCTAACACCCTCTTTCCTTAGAATAGTACCATTATAGCATAATTCCTTACGTTCTACAATTCAGGTAGTCTATTTATTTGGATTTTCTATTGTTCTGTCGCGCCATTTGCCAATCTGTCTGCTACATATTGACTCGGTTCATTTTTCAAAAGATTTTCCAAGCCAATATTCTTTAGATATTCAACCTGTGAAGCTTTTTTGATATCTAAAACCTGAAAATCATAAGTAGTTGTTGTTTGAATTTCTGTTTCACTTAGTAGCTTCGTCTCAAGTGTAAAACCTGGCAATTTGCGTGCTTCCTGAATCGAGGTATCTTTACCTTCAGCTTCAATGAGTGCTTTTTGAGTAGCCTCTACACCATGCTCAGTTACAAAAGTCTTCAATTCATCGGTAACTGGTCTTTTTTGAATAATAGTCAAACTTAAAAATTGTTTTCCTTTATATGTGACCGTTTGAATCTGCTGACTGCCGTCTGTTGACTTCGGTAGCATAAATGTTTTTGTAACTACTGTATTCTTCTCAGCATTCTCTAGGACAGGTAAAGTTGACTGTAACGTTTCAGATTTACTACTAGAGGACGCAGTTGTCGCTTTTTTTTGCCCACATCCAGCAAGCAAGAAAAGTAGTGCAAAACTTGTAATCAGTATTTTTTTCATAATTCCTCACATCATTTTTGAATTAAAAGAGCAAACAAGGCTAGGAAGCACTCCCAGCCTTGATGTTTATAGAGCTGCACGCAAACGTGCTTCTGCATTTTCTACATTACGGACAGAGCGTGGTAGGAAGGCACGAATATCGTCTTCCTTATAGCCAACTTGCAGGCGTTTTTCATCTACAAGGATTGGGCTCTTCAAAATTCTCGGCGTTTCCATAATCAGATTGAGGACTTCATTGACGCTCAAATCTTCAATATCCACTCCAAGGGCTTTGGCATAGCGATTTTTAGATGAAACGATGCTGGCTATTCCGTTATCTGTTTTGGTTAGAATATCCAGTAATTCTTCTCTCGTAATTCCTTCTTTACCAAGGTTTTGTTCTTTATAACTTAACTGGTGGGCATTGAGCCAGGTTTTTGCTTTTTTACAGCTAGTACAACTTGAGACTGTATAAATTTTAATCATGTACCTACCCCTTTCGCTACATGTTACTATCAGTTTAGTCTATTATACCATAAAAAACATCCGACTTGCGACCTATTTTTAAATTTTTTTGACTTTTTTAGTCATTTTCGTACTTTTTTCTTGACAAAATGAAATTTACAGCCATTCTTTATATTTCTTGATATAGATTTTTTTCACAATTGTCACGCTAATCATATACAAAATAATGATGAAAAGCAAAAAGATGAAATAAATCGGTTTTAATGGAGTTAGATGAAGTAGGATTGCGAGTGGACTGTAGGGAAGGAAGGTCACAAAGGCTGCAGCCAATAAGGTTGTCACAAGGACTAGCCAAGCTGGACGACTTTGTAAAAAGGGAATTTTGGCTGAACGCAACATATGGATAACCATAGTCTGCGACCACATGGACTCGATAAACCAGCCCGTCTGGAACAAGACAATAAAGCCTACGGCCGACTCTGCTCCATGGACATAGGCTTGACCTGTCGTCATGGGTACAATGATAAAATAGAGCAAAATAAAGGTCAAAATATCAAAGGCAGAAGAGATAGGCCCCATCCAAATCATGAAACGTGTGATGGACTTAGCTTCCCAGGTATGCGGATTTCTCAAAAAATCTTTATCCACCTTGTCAAAAGGCAAGGCAATACAAGACAAATCATAGACTAGATTTAGGATAATCAAATGGACTGGTGCCATTGGTAAAAATGGCAAAAAGATGCCAGAGACCAATAGGGATAAGATATTCCCAAAATTAGAACTCACTGTCATTTTGATATATTTAGTCATATTGGCATAGACCTTACGACCTTCAACAAGTCCTTTTTCCAGCACCATGAGATCCTTATCAAGTAGGATAACATCAGCTGTTTCTTTGGCAATATCTACTGCTGTATCAACAGAAATCCCCACATCTGCAACCTTCATAGAAGGAGCGTCATTGATTCCATCCCCCATATAACCTACAGCATGACCATTAGCCTTAAATTGCAAAATAATCCTTGCTTTTTGGTCAGGAGAAAGCTTGGCAAAGACTGTTACCTCCTCCACGGCTTGAGCCAATTCTTGATTACTCATCTGATCAATTTCAGACCCCAACAGCATCTGATTGATATCCAAACCAACCTTTTCACAGACTGCTTGGGTAACTTTTTCGTTGTCTCCCGTCAAAATCTTTGTTTGAACCCCATGTTCTAACAGAGCCTTAATTGCTGGTGCTGCAGATGGTTTAGGAGGATCTAGGAAAGCTAAATAACCAGTTAGAATCATATCTCCTTCGTCATCAACTGTATAGGCATGACCTTCCCTCAAACCTGACTTATAGGCTACTCCCAAGACACGTAAACCTTGTTGATTTAGCTGTCTGACTTCTGCTAAGATTTCTTCTCTAATAACGTCTGTCAAGGGAGTAATCATTCCATGGTATTCCGCATGACTGGAAATCGTCAACATTTCCTCAAGGGCTCCCTTAGTTACCAAACTAACCGTTTCGTGTTCATCCTTAACGATAACACTCATCCGTCTACGTTCAAAATCAAAGGGAAGTTCATCTATTTTTTGAAAGGTTTTATCCAGATTTTGCAAGAGGGTGTGTTCTTTTGCTTCCTTTTCAGTCCGTTTGATGATGGCTCTATCCATCAAATTTTTCAAGCCCGTTTGAAAATAAGAATTGAGATAAGCTCGTCTCAAGACGGTCAAATCCAAATCTCCATGTATATCCAAAGGATATTCAAGAACAATTTCGTCTTGAGTGAGGGTTCCGGTTTTATCCGTACACAAGATATCAATCGCCCCTAAGTCCTGTATGGCATTGAGTTTCTTGATAACCACTTTTTCCTTGGCCATGATAATAGAACCCTTTGCTAGGCTAGCGGTAATAATCATAGGTAGCATCTCAGGTGTCAATCCAACACCGACACTCAGTGCAAATACACCTGCTTCTAACCAATCACCATCTGTTAAACCATTGGACAAGAAGACGATGGGAACCATAACCAACATCAAGCGAATCAAGAGCCACGAAATACTATTCATCTCCCGTTCAAACGAAGTAGGCTCATCATAGGTGTTTAGAGTCTGCTCAATAGCTCCCATCATGGTAGCATCACCAACCGCCAAAACCACGGCCTTAGCACTACCAGACAAGACATTGGTTCCCATAAAGGCGAGCGCTTCTGCTTCTAGCAGACTATCAGATTGTTGAACTGTTGCCTTGGTCAAGGCCAATTTTTCAACCGATTCACTTTCACCTGTCAAGCCCGACTGTTGTACAAAGAAATCGCGCGACTCAAATAAAAGAAGATCTGCTGGAATCATGTCTCCAGCGCTTAATTTAACCACGTCACCCACTACCAAATCATCGATAGGTACTTCTTGGATTTCTCCTTGACGAATGACAGTCGCTGTGTTGACAATCATTTTTGATAGATTGGTCGCAGCCTTATCACTACGGAGTTCTTGGACAAAGCGTATGCCACCAGAAATGAGGACTAGGACAACGATGATAATAGAAGTCGTCGGATCTTCTTGACCTGGTTTTGCCAACCAGACATTGGTCACCAAGGAAATCACGGCGATGACCAGTAAGATGATTGTAAAAGGATTGATAATGGATTCGTAAATCTTTTTGAGGATACTGTCTTCTTGACCCTTTGTGATGGTATTTTCGCCATATAGGTCACGATTTTTCTCCACCTGCTCCTCAGTCAATCCTGTTAGACTTGTCTTATAAAAAGATAGAGTTTCGTTTAAAGATGTATGAATAGCTGTTGCTAATCTTTCTTTTGTAGTTTTCATCGGTTTCTCCTATCTGTATGAATGATGTGTTTCATACACAGAGACCAATCACTTTATAAGGGCAGAACGACACAAATCAGCGATTGGCTGTGTATGTGCGGTTCCGGATGATCGTCAATTTGCATCGTCTGTCTCCTTTCTTTGTTTTAAACAGTAGAAAATCCCACCATAAAATGGCAGGATTAAAAAACTAATTATCTGTTTTTCGTTCAAGCTTTAACTCCATAGGGCAATGAAATGAGCTTAGTCTTGGCCTTCGCGACCAGGACTGTTGACCAACGAGTAGTGTCTCCACTGCTTTGCGGTAGTCATCCGTATCCCTATGGTAGCCTCACCTACCGTTTTCTTTTTTCAGTATAAACCTTTAAAATTTAAAAGTCAATCATTTGAGTTGTTTGAGTCTTAAATAACTATCAACTCTTTTGGAGCTAGGGTCAACAATTCACAACCCGTCTCTGTAATCAAGATATCATCCTCGATACGAACACCATATTTACCTTCAATATAAATACCTGGCTCGTCTGTCAAGGTCATCCCTGCCTTAATAGTTTCTGTAGAAGTCTGACTAAAGTATGGTTCCTCATGGATATCCAGTCCAATACCGTGTCCGATACCGTGGGTAAAGTAGTCGCCATAACCTGCCTCGATGATAATATCACGAGGAATTTTGTCAAAGTCACGGAAACCTAATCCTGCTTTAGCCTGGTCAATCAAGGCTTGATTGGCTTTGAGAACCGTATTGTAAATCTCTGCCTGCTCGTCGCTAACATGTCCCAGATAGATAGTCCGGGTCATATCGCTAACATAGTGGTCATAAAGGCAACCGAAGTCCATAGTAATGGCTTCTCCCAGCTCCACTGGTTTGTGCATAGGATGAGCATGAGGTTTGGAAGAGTTGATACCGCTAGCTAGAATGGTGTCAAAAGACAAGCCAGATGCTCCCAACTCACGCATACGGAAGTCAAGGAAGTTGGCAATCTCAATTTCAGTTTTTCCTGGTTTGATGAAGTCAAGCGCATCACGGAAAGCTTGGTCTGAGATAGAACAAGCCTTGCGAATAGCTGCAATCTCCGCTTCATCCTTAATCATTCGAAGACCTTCAACAAACTGAGTTTGTGGAAGCAAGTCCAAACCTGCAAAAGTTGCCTGCATACGGTGATAATAAGAGACTGAAATCTCGTCCTCAAAGCCGATACGAGACAAGCCCATGTCCTTGACAATGCCGGCAATGACAGCCAATTCATCACGGTCAGCCACAATCTCAAAATCACTGGTTTCTTGCTTGGCTGCAATGATATAGCGGGAGTCTGTCACCAAGATCTGACGGTCACGGCTGATAAAGACTGTTCCGTTTGAGCCCCAAAAACCAGTCAAATAATAGATGTTTTTAAGGTTATTGATGATGATGCCATCTAGTTCTTTTTCTTGCATTTTAGCTAGAAATGCTTGTACACGTTTATTCATGATGTAACTTTCCTTTCAAATAATGTCCTGTGTAGCTGGCTTCATTGGCCGCTACTTCTTCTGGAGTTCCTGTTGCGATGATAGTTCCACCGCCGACACCGCCCTCTGGTCCCAAGTCGATGATATGGTCTGCTGTCTTGATAACGTCTAGATTGTGCTCAATGACAAGGACTGTATTGCCATCGTCAACAAAGCGAGCTAAAACCTTGAGCAAGCGAGCGATATCCTCAGTATGAAGCCCTGTCGTCGGTTCATCCAGAATATAGAATGACTTGCCTGTCGAGCGTTTGTGGAGTTCGCTAGCCAGCTTCATACGCTGGGCTTCTCCCCCAGAAAGAGTGGTAGCTGGTTGACCTAGCGTCACATAGCCCAGTCCCACATCCTTGATAGTCTGAAGTTTACGTTGAATTTTCGGAATATGTTGGAAGAATTCCACCGCATCGTTGACCGTCATGTCCAAGACCTGTGAAATATTTTTTTCCTTGTAGTGAACTTCTAGGGTTTCACTGTTGTAGCGGGTTCCGTGGCAGACCTCACAAGCCACATAAACATCTGGCAAGAAGTGCATCTCAATCTTGATGATCCCGTCACCTGAGCAGGCTTCACAGCGACCACCCTTGACATTGAAACTGAAACGCCCCTTCTTGTAGCCTCGAATCTTGGCTTCATTAGTCTGAGCAAAGAGGTCACGTATATCGTCAAAAACTCCCGTATAGGTAGCAGGGTTAGACCTTGGCGTTCGTCCTATAGGGCTCTGGTCAATGTCAATCAAACGATCAACATGCTCAATCCCTGTAATCGTTTTAAACTTACCAGGTTTGTCTGAATTACGGTTGAGCTTCTGGGCAATAGCTTTTTTGAGGATGCTGTTGATTAAGGTTGATTTCCCTGAGCCCGACACACCTGTCACTGCGATAAATTTTCCTAGTGGGAAGCGAGCAGTAACATTTTGCAGGTTGTTCTCTCGCGCTCCTGTCACTTCGATAAAACGACCATTTCCGACACGTCGCTCTTCTGGTACTGGAATCGCACGTTTGCCTGACAAATACTGGCCTGTGATAGACTTACTGTTACGAGCCACCTGTTTGGGCGTACCTGCAGCAACAATCTCCCCACCAAAAACACCTGCACCAGGACCAACGTCAATCAGATAATCAGCCTCACGCATGGTATCTTCATCGTGTTCTACCACGATGAGAGTATTGCCCAAGTCGCGCATCTTTTTGAGACTGGCGATCAAACGATCATTGTCCCTTTGGTGGAGCCCAATCGATGGCTCGTCTAAGATATAGAGGACGCCTGATAGGTTAGAACCAATCTGGGTTGCCAAACGAATACGCTGACTTTCCCCACCTGAAAGGGTTCCTGCCGAACGAGACAGAGTCAGATAGTTAAGACCCACGTTATTAAGGAAGGTCAAACGGTCCTTGATTTCCTTGAGAATGGGACGAGCAATAATAGTTTCATTTTCAGACAAGGTTAACCGGCTCACTAACTCCAAGTGGTCTGCGATAGACAGGTCTGAAATTTCTCCGATATGTGGTCCTTGCGCACCACCAACACGGACAGACAAGGCCTGGTCATTGAGACGGTAACCATGACAGGTTCCGCAGGTCAGCTCATTCATGTAAAGGCGCATCTGGGTGCGAGTGTAGTCACTATTAGTTTCATGGTAGCGACGTTTGATATTATTAACAACTCCCTCAAAAGGAATATCGATATCGCGCACGCCACCAAATTCATTCTCATAGTGGAAATGGAATTCCTTACCATCTGAGCCGTAGAGAATCAAGTTCTTATCTTCTTCTGACAAGTCCTCAAAAGGCTTATCCATATCCACTCCAAAGGCTGTCATAGCCTGCTCTAGCATGTTTGGATAGTAGTTGGATGAGATAGGATTCCACGGAGCCAAGGCTCCCTCACGTAAGGTTTTGCTGGCATCTGGCACTACCAAATCAGTATCCACCTCCAGCTTGATGCCCAAGCCATCACACTCACTACAAGAACCAAAAGGAGCATTGAAGGAGAAGAGACGCGGCTCTAACTCTGGAACAGTAAAGCCACAAACTGGACAGGCATAATGCTCAGAGAACAACAACTCAGAGTCGTCCATGGTGTCGATAATGACATAGCCTTCTGCGATACGAAGGGCAGCCTCAATAGAATCAAAGAGACGACTACGAATGCCCTCCTTGATAACAATACGATCAACCACGACATCAATATTGTGTTGCTTGCTCTTAGATAACTCTGGCACTTCGGTCACATCATAGACTTCCCCATCCACACGGACACGAACATAACCGTCTTTCTGAACCTTCTCAATAACACTCTTATGTTGGCCTTTTTTCTTGCGGATGACAGGGGCCAAAATCTGCAAGCGCTGGCGTTCAGGTAACTCCAAAACCTTATCCACGATTTGCTCCACCGAAGAGGCCTTGATAGCTCCATGCCCGTTGATACAGTAAGGCGTCCCCACACGCGCATAAAGGAGACGCAAATAGTCATTGATTTCAGTCGTTGTTCCCACCGTCGAGCGAGGGTTTTTGCTAGTCGTTTTCTGGTCGATGGAAATAGCTGGGCTGAGGCCATCAATGGCATCTACATCAGGCTTCTCCATATTTCCCAAAAACTGACGAGCATAGGCTGACAAACTCTCCACATAGCGGCGTTGTCCCTCAGCATAGAGGGTATCGAAGGCCAGACTGGATTTCCCTGAACCTGACAAACCTGTCACGACAACCAACTTGTCTCGCGGAATCTCCACATCAATATTTTTTAAATTATGGGCACGCGCCCCATGAATGACAATTTTATCTTGCATCTTTGTTCTTTCTAGTCCATTATTGCTTACCATTATACCAAAAAAAGTGAGATTCTATTACCCAAAAGGCTGAATTTGTAGTATAATAGTACGGTGTGAAAAAATCTGAAAAATGAGAAAGGATAAGGGATATGAAACAAGTTTTTCTCTCTACAACAACTGAATTTAAAGAGATCGATACGCTTGAACCGGGTACTTGGATCAATCTCGTTAATCCGACTCAAAATGAATCACTCGAAATCGCCAACGCCTTCGATATCGATATTGCCGACCTTCGTGCACCACTCGATGCGGAAGAAATGTCTCGTATTACCATCGAAGATGAGTATACTTTGATCATCGTGGACGTGCCGGTCACAGAAGAAAGAAATAACCGCACCTACTACGTAACCATCCCGCTTGGTATTATCATCACTGAGGAAACCATTATCACTACGTGTTTGGAACCACTACCTGTCCTTGATGTCTTTATCAACCGTCGATTGCGTAATTTCTACACTTTCATGCGTTCACGTTTTATCTTCCAAATTCTCTATCGCAATGCAGAGCTTTACCTAACAGCCCTTCGTTCGATTGACCGTAAGAGTGAACAAATCGAAAGTCAACTGCATCAATCAACTCGTAATGAAGAATTGATTGAGCTCATGGAATTGGAAAAAACCATCGTCTATTTCAAGGCCTCCCTCAAAACAAATGAGCGCGTGATTAAGAAATTAACCAGCTCAACCAGCAATATCAAGAAATACCTTGAAGACGAAGACCTGCTTGAAGACACCCTGATTGAAACCCAACAGGCCATCGAGATGGCAGACATTTATGGAAACGTCTTGCATTCTATGACAGAGACCTTCGCCTCTATCATTTCCAACAACCAGAACAACATCATGAAAACCTTGGCCCTTGTGACCATCGTCATGTCCATCCCAACCATGGTCTTTTCTGCCTACGGGATGAACTTTAAGGATAATGAAATCCCCCTAAATGGCGAGCCAAATGCCTTCTGGTTAATCGTCTTTATCGCCTTTGCTATGAGTGTCTCGCTCACTCTCTATCTCATCCATAAAAAATGGTTCTAAGAGGAGTTCCTATGTCTCAGATTGATCTACAAAAATTAACAAAGAAAAACCAAGAGTTTATCCACATCGCTACCCAACAATTCATCAAAGATGGAAAAACAGACGCTGAAATCAAGGCTATCTTTGAGGAAGTTATTCCCCAAATCCTTGAGGAGCAAGCCAAGGGTACGACTGCTCGTTCCCTCTATGGCGCACCGACCCACTGGGCTCATAGTTTCACTGTCAAGGAACAATATGACAAAGAGCATCCAAAGGAAAATGATGATCCAAAACTCATGATTATGGATTCAGCTCTTTTCATCACTAGCCTCTTTGCCCTCGTCAGCGCCCTCACAACTTTCTTTGCGGCAGATCAAGCTTTCGGCTATGGAGTTGTCACTCTCCTATTAGTTGGACTTGTTGGTGGATTTGCCTTCTACTTGATGTACTACTTTGTTTACCAATACTATGGACCAGATATGGACCGTAGTCAACGTCCACCTTTCTGGAAATCTGTACTAGTTATCCTAGCTTCTATGTTCCTTTGGTTGCTTGTCTTCTTTGCAACAAGCTTCCTACCAGCTAGCCTTAACCCAGTACTTGCTCCATTGCCACTAGCTATTATCGGAGCAGCCCTCCTAGCCCTTCGCTTCTATCTCAAGAAACGCTTGAACATCCGAAGCGCAAGTGCAGGACCAACACGCTATTAAGAGAATGATAAAAGCAACTGCAGGTGCGGTTGCTTTTTTACTACTTTCCTGATTTAAAAGCATTCTTCTGAAATTCCACATAGCTTTCTCTTATCTTTTGTGATAAAATAGGCTCAATCTATTTCTAGGAGGACGAGATATGGTTTCTACTATTGGTATTGTTAGTTTATCTAGTGGCATTATAGGGGAAGACTTTGTCAAACACGAAGTGGACTTGGGTGTCCAACGTCTCAAGGATTTGGGACTCAATCCTATCTTTTTGCCCCATTCATTAAAAGGCTTAGACTTTATCAAGGACCACCCCGAAGCGCGTGCGGAGGATTTGATGCAGGCCTTTTCGGACGATAGCATCGACATGATCCTATGCGCCATCGGTGGGGATGATACCTATCGTTTGTTGCCCTACCTCTTTGAAAATGATCAACTAGAAAAGGTTATCAAACAAAAGATTTTTCTTGGCTTCTCAGATACAACCATGAACCATCTCATGTTGCATAAACTAGGTGTTAAAACTTTTTATGGTCAATCCTTTTTAGCGGACATTTGTGAATTAGACAAAGAAATGCTAGCCTATAGCCTTCACTACTTTAAAGAATTGATTGAGACTGGAAGAATCTCAGAAATCCGCCCTAGTGACGTTTGGTATGAGGAACGAACTGACTTCAGTCCCAAGGCTCTAGGAACACCTCGTATCAATCATACAAATACTGGCTTTCACTTGTTACAAGGAAATGCCCAGTTCGAGGGAGAAATCCTCGGTGGTTGCCTCGAATCCCTCTACGATATCTTTGACAACTCTCGATACGCAGACAGCACGGAGCTCTGCCAAAAATACAAACTTTTCCCTGACTTGTCAGACTGGGAAGGAAAAATCCTCTTGCTAGAAACAAGCGAAGAAAAACCTGAGCCGGAATATTTCAAAAAGATGTTGCAGACTTTAAAGGACACTGGCATATTCGAGGTCATCAGCGGACTCTTGGTCGGGAAACCTATGGATGAAACTTTCTATGACGACTACAAAGAGGCACTACTGGATATCATTGACAGCAATATCCCAATTGTCTATAATCTGAATGTCGGCCACGCAACTCCAAGAGCCATTGTTCCCTTTGGAGTCCACGCCCATGTAGATGCAAAGGAGCAAATCATTCGCTTTGACTATAACAAAAAATAAATAGTTTCTCTATTTTTGTGCTTTTGTATTGGTTTTCGTTACAATTTGTATCTGAATTTATTGCATTTCGCTAATTTCTATGATATCCTTTTGAAGGAGGTGTATATGACAAAACAAAAAATTAATCGAATCGTAGGTTCTATTGGTGCCTTTATTGGAATTATAGTATTTATTGCCTACATACCTCAGATTATCGCTAATTTACAGGGAAATAAAGCTCAACCATTTCAACCTTTATCAGCTGCTATATCTTGCTTAATCTGGGTTATTTATGGATGGACAAAGGAACCTAAGAAGGATTGGATACTAATCATTCCAAATTCAGCTGGTGTTATTTTAGGTGGAATCACTTTTTTGACTTCACTCTAACAAATCTAATAGTATATATAAAAAGCTGGGAAAAGTTTCTCAGCTTTTTTCTATATTCTCAGATATTCTAATTACCTATACTCACTGATTCCTGCTTTTCCACTCACAATCATTCTCATGGTCATCAACCAGCCCTGCTGCTTGTAGAAAAGACAAGACGGCGACTGGGCCTGTGAACTTGAAACCTCTTTTTTTGAGATCTTTGGCTAATTTCTCAGACAAGGGTGTTTTAGCTGGGGCTTGGCGATAATCAGGAACATCGTTAACGACAGTTTTCCCCTCAACAAAAGACCAAAGATAGGCATCAAAAGAGCCGTACTCTGCCTGTAGTCGTAGAAATGCTTGGGCGTTAACGCGTGTAGCAAAAATTTTCGCTCGATTTCGGATAATGGCTGGATTCTCCAGCAAGTCTTCCAATTCGGTGTCGGTCATCTCTGCGACCGCTTGAATTTGATAGCCATGAAAGGCTTCTCGGAAAGCTTGGCGTTTGTTGAGCACCGTTTCCCAAGACAGGCCTGCCTGATAGGTTTCCATACACAATAACTCAAACAATGCTTGATCATCATGGAGGGGCTGGCCCCACTCCTCATCATGATAGGTGATATAGAGAGGATTGCTCATCTTGACCCAAGAACAACGTTTTGTCATGCTCTGCTCCTATTTGACCAACATTTTAAGGGCTGACTTGATATAGTTCTCAGCTGTATCTGTCGTTCCTTCAAAAAATTTCTTGATTTTCTTGAGCTCGGTTGCCTTGTAGCCCAGTGCCAGCATGGCTTCCATAGCTTCTTCCAATTCTTGGTTTTCAGCACTTGCTTGAACTGCCACCTTAGCAGGAAGGTCATCTCCTGCAACTACTACCTTGCCTTCCAAGTCCAGCACCATCTGCTGGGCTGTTTTCTTACCAATTTTAGGAAACTTGGTCAAGTAGGTAATGTTCTTGGTTTCGATGGCTTGAACCAAGCCAGCATTGTCATCGGCAGCGATAATAGCAAGAGCTGACACCGGACCAATCCCAGAGACCGAAATCAGACTGAGAAAGAGCTTTTTCTCGTCCTCTGAACGAAATCCATAAAGCAGCTGAGCATCCTCACGCACGACCTGATGCACATAAATTTGAGCTTCTTGATTGACCTGCCCTGAGTAGGCATAGGGATTAGCTACATGCAAAATATAACCGATACCGTTGACTTCAAGAACAATGTATTTGGCAGTGATTTTAGTAATGATTCCTTTTAAATATTCGTACATAGTTTTCCTTTTATGCTCAATGAAAATCAAAAGCAAACTAGAAAGCTAGCCGCAGGTTTCTCAAAGCACAGCTTTGATATTGCAGATAGAGCTGACCTAGTTTGAAGAGATTTTCGAAGAGTATTCGTTTAATATTTCCCCAACTCACGGAGGCTAGTGTGATTTTCCTGAATGCGTCTGAACATCTTTTCCATATCCGACTTGGTAAAATGCACCAAAACAGGACGTCCGTGAGGACAGTTATAGGGATTGTCACATTGAGAAAGCTGATAAAGAAGCTGTCTAGCTGAATGGTCATCGATACGATGGTTAGCCTTGATAGACCGTTTGCAGGACATCATAATAGCCAACTCTGCCCGGTATTTCTTGATAGAAACTTCCTTGGTCAAAAGGAGCATATCGCACATTTCATAGATGCCTGACTCAATTTCTTCTTCTGCCATCCAAATAGGATGTTCACGCAGGATAAATTGATTTTCTCCGTACTCTGCTAGGAAGACACCCACTTCCTCCAAAAGAGGCATTCTTTCCTTGAGACGAAGGGCATCATCCGCTGGAAATTCAAAGATGTAGGGCACTAGGAGTTGCTGCTGGCTCTGATCAACATCGCCAATACTTTCACGATATTCCTCATACTTGACCCGTTCCTGCGCCGCGTGCTGGTCTATGATATAGAGCCCATCTCGCCCTTGGGCAAAGAGATAAGTCCCGTGCATTTGCCCGAAAAATTCCAACTCTGGGAAGCTTGAAGATTCTTCTCGCTCCAGCTTGTCATAAGCCTTATCAAGACTCGCAAGGTCTAACTCTGGGTGATCTAGCTGATCGTAGTTAGCAGGTTTTCTCTCTGCAAAATGCAGTTTTGCTGGCTTAGTCAATTGATCCAAGGTTTCTTTGGCAAATAAAGTCAAATCCTGTCCTTCATCAGTTAATTCTACCTGATAATCAGCTACTTCAGCTTGACTAGGTCTTGTCGGCTCAGTTTTCTCATAGTAGAGCGTATTTTCTTTGAGTGGGAGAATGGTTTGCTCCACCTTCTCACGATTGCGCACGGTAGATTTGGCAAGATTTTCCAAGGCATCAGGTATCAAGGTTTGCTCCTTGAGACTGTTTGCAATAGCTTCTGAAACCAGCGTCATCAGTTCTTTTTCCTTAGAAATCCGCACCTCTTGCTTAGTTGGATGCACATTGACATCCGCTAGATAAGGGTCGATATGGATGTGAATGACAGCCAGTGGAAAACGGCCCACCATAAGCTTGCTTCCGTAACCATCCAAAATAGCACGATTAAGCAGGAAGTTCTTGATATAACGGCCATTGATGAAGAGGCTGATATAGTTGCGATTAGCCCGAGTCAACTCAGGCAAGGAAACAAAGCCTGAAATCTCGAAATCTAAGTCAGAGTTCTCAATTTCAATCATCTTCTTTGCACTCGCCAAACCGTAAATCCCTGCGATTGCTTGTCGCAGTTGGCCAGTCCCTGCTGTCCGCGTCATCTCCTTACCATCACTGATCAAACTAAAAGAAATCTCAGGATGAGCCAAGCCCAGACGGTTGACAATATCAATGATATGAGACAGCTCCGCTTGCTGGCTCTTCATATACTTGAGGCGGGCAGGCGTGTTGAAAAAGAGGTCCTCCACACAAACCTTGGTTCCCACAGGACTAGTCGCTGGGATGACTTCTTCTACTTCTCCCCCACGCGCGACTAACTTAGTCCCATGACTTGCACCATCCACCGCCGTTAACAGAGTCAGAACACTAACAGAAGCGATAGAAGGCAAGGCTTCACCACGAAAACCAAGCGTCCGAATTCGAAAGAGATCTGCTTGATTTTTTATCTTACTAGTTGCATGGCGACGCAGAGCCAACTCCACCTCATCGTGGGCAATTCCATGACCATTATCTGTGATTTGAATCTTCTTGAGACCAGACTCTTCAATCTCAATGATAATCTGACTAGAGCCAGCGTCAATGGAATTTTCTACCAACTCTTTAACCACACTGGCAGGACGTTCGATAACCTCTCCTGCCGCGATCTGGTTTGCCAACACCTCTGGCAATTCAATAATATGAGACATTTTTCAGCCCCTTTCCGTATCTTTTTTCCTAGAAATTGATTAGTGCTATTATACCATATTTCAGACAGGACAGAAAAGCAAGCGCCACATAGGAACCAAATCCCTCCACATAGACAAAGTCCCTTGTATGAAGGCGTAAAATAGTGTTTAATAGAAATATACAAGAAGTGATCACAATTTTGTATGAAAGACAAGGAGAGAAATTTATGAAAGTAGAACTACAGATTAGCGAGTCTTACGAGGAGGAAAAGTTGATTATCCAAGCACCTCAAGAGACCGAAAAAGTCCAAAAAGTCATCGAGTTCGCAGAAAATCTGGATCAAAAAGAAAAAATCAAAGGGAAAATCGAAGATCAGGTCTATCTAGTTGAAATTGGCAAGATTCAGCGCTTCTATATCGAGAATCGGAAGGTTCTGGCAGAAACGGCAAGTCAGACCTACACCATTGATTTACGACTCTATCAGGTTCTTGAACTCTTGCCAAGCAATTTTATCCAAATTTCCCAATCAGAAATCATTAATATCAATTCCATCTCTCACCTCAAGCTCACGCCCAACGGTCTGGTAGAAATCTTTCTAAAAAACCAAAGCTTCACCTACTCTTCACGCCGTTACCTAAAAACCATCAAGGAGAAATTAGAACTATGAAAAAACAAGTATTTCACGACGCAGCTGCTGGTGTCCTCATCGGCCTCATCCTCTCTATCATCTTTTCACTCATTTATGCACCAAGTACTTATACACCACTAAGTCCCGAGTCTCTGATCGGCCAAGTGATGGCTCAACATCAGGTTCACGGTGCTCTAGTCTTACTCTACTGCACACTTATCTGGGCAACTATCGGTATGCTCTTCAACTTTGGCAACCGCTTATTCAGCCGTGACTGGAGCATGCTTCGTGCCACTCTGACTCATTTCTTCCTCATGCTGGCTGGCTTTGTCCCACTAGCAACTCTGGCTGGTTGGTTCCCCTTCCACTGGATCTTCTATCTCCAGCTCATTATCGAGTTTTCAATTGTCTACCTCATCATTTGGGCTATTCTCTATAAAAGAGAGGCTAAAAAGGTAGACCACATCAATCAACTCTTGGAGCATAGAAAGTAATAGCAATAATCCCACTCATAAATGCATGAGTGGGATTATTTTTATAGTTTCTGTTTTAACTCAACCAAGACATTCATAGCCTGCATAGGTGTCATATTGTAAATATCTAGTTTAGCTAATTCTGCTAGGATAGGATTCTCTTCTGCCGTATCAAAGAGAGAAATCTGTTCCGTGACAGCACTCGTTTGTCTCATGGGAGCAGGACTCTCTGTACCTTGACTTTCTAACTGAGTCAAAATCTTATCCGCCCTTGCTAAAAGGTCTGCTGGCAAACCAGCAATCTTGGCCACATGAATACCATAGGATTTGTCAGCTGGTCCTGGTTCTATCTTGTGAAGGAAGGTGACCTGTCCATCCTGCTCCAAGGTTGCCACGTGAACATTGACCAAATGTTCCAAGCTGGACTCCAGACTGGTCAACTCATGATAGTGGGTGGCAAAGAGGGTTTTGGCTCCGATGTGCTCATGGATGTATTCGATGATGGACTGAGCAAGAGCCATCCCGTCATAAGTTGCAGTTCCTCGTCCTAACTCATCAAAAAGAATCAAAGAATTCTTAGTTGCATGCGAAATGGCATTGTTGGCCTCCATCATCTCCACCATAAAGGTTGATTGACCTGAAACCAAATCATCGGCTGCTCCGATACGGGTAAAAATCGCATCAAAAATCGGTAAATGGGCACTTTCTGCTGGCACATAAGAACCCAACTGAGCCATAACTGCCGTCATGGCTAACTGGCGCATGTAGGTTGACTTCCCACTCATGTTTGGCCCTGTAATCAGTTGAATACTGCTATCTTCTGCCATCTGAATCGTATTTGGAATATAGGTCTGAGCCCCCATAACCTTTTCAACGACAGCATGGCGCCCTTTCTGGATATCGATCTGCGAATCGTCTCCGAACTCTGGTCGAATCAAATGCTGGGTTTCAGCTACAACTGCCAAGCTTTGTAAGACATCAACTGTCGCAATCCCTTGAGCTAGAGCCTGCAAACGCTGAATGTACTTGCTGACTTCCTCACGGATACGCATAAAGATTTCATACTCTAGGTTGGCTGACTTCTCACGCGCCTCCAGCATATCTCCCTCGATACGGGCTAATTCCTCAGTTCCAAAGCGTTCTGAGTTTTTCAGTGTTGCCTTGCGGAAAAAGTGAGCAGGCACATTTCCCAGTTGAGAATTGGTCACATGGAAATAATAGCCATCCTTCTTATTGTAGTCAATCTTGAGCGTACTGATGCCTGAGTTTTCTCTCTCTTTTGCCTCAATCTCAGCAATCCAACTAGTCCCTTCTCTGAGCACTCGGCGGTATTTATCCAAAGTCTCGTCAAATCCCGTCCGGATAATACCCCCATCTGTAATCACATGAGGAGCTTCAGGAGCAATGGCAGTACTAATCAAGCTCTCCAACTCAGGGATTCCATCCAGTTGTGCGATAAGATAGGCCAGGGCAGGTTGCTCCATCCCTTCTAAAATCGCTCGGATCCGTGGCACACTAGATAAAGTAGTCGCCAATTGCAAGAGATCCTTGGGATTTGTTTTGCCAAAAGAAACCCGACTAGCCAAGCGTTCGATATCATAAACACCCTTGAGACTGTCTGTCAAATCGCTGCGCTCAAAGAAGTGGTCAAGAAAGACCTGCACCACGTCTTGACGCTGGACGATTCGCTCCTTATCAATCAAAGGACGATGAATCCAAGAACGCAAAAGGCGCATGCCCATAGCTGTTTTAGTTTCATCCAAAAGCCAGAAAAGACTGCCCTGCTTCTTTCCTGAACGGGCATTCTCAACCAAATCCAGACTAGCCTTGGTCGCATAGTCCATCTGTAAGAAATCTTTGATTTCATAGCGTATAACAGGCTTGAGGTGGTTCAATTCCCTCATCTGGGTTCGATGGACATACTGGAGCAACTTACTAGATGCCGCTTGCTCCACAGATGCCAATCGTGAATCCAGTAAATGAAGGTCTTCAAAGCCTTCTTTTTCATAGGAAAGCACCAGATTCATCTGACGACTGAGGATTTGTTCCTCTTCCTCAGACAAGTCATAACCCAACACCACTTCTCGCGCCTTGAGATTACGGATTTCTCCACAAACCAGCGTGAAATCCAAAAGACCTGTCACATAAAAGTCGCCCGTCACCAGGTCCATATAAGCGAGGCCAAATTGATTACCAGCACGGTCTATGGCAACCAAGAAGTTGTTCTGACTGTCCGGCTTACTACTGTCGACCACTGTCCCTGGTGTAATAACCTGAACAACCTCTCGTTTAACAACCCCAACTGCTTGCTTAGGATCTTCCATCTGTTCAGCAATGGCTACCTTATAACCCTGCTCAATCAAGACATCGATATACTGTTGGGCAGAATGATAGGGAACCCCCGCCATAGGAATCGGATTGTCCGCATTCTTGTTGCGACTCGTTAAGGAAATTTCCAGAATCTGCGCAGCATTAACCGCATCCTCATAAAATAATTCATAAAAATCACCCATACGAAAGAGCAAAAAAGCATCTGGATATTGCTTTTTAATATCCACATACTGTTGCATGCCGGGTGATAGCTTTTCTGTCGCCATTGTACGTCTCTCCTTGTCAAAAATAAGTCTTGAGAGTAACTCCCAAGACCTTACTTATCTTTCATCAAATCTAGCAAACGATCTTCCATGAGTTTGGCAACGTGCTGGTCTCGACAAATAACCAATAAGGTATTGGCACCAGCAACTGTTCCTAAAATCCATTCATCCTTGTTTGCATCTACAATATTTGCCAAAACAGAGGCTTCTCCCAATTTGGTATGAAGTACCAAGGTAAACTCTGCTCTTGCAACGCCTTCTAAATGATGAGACAAAAACTCTACTAAATCAATCTTTTCTGTCTCATTTGCTAGTACATAATACACCATATCATTTTTCTTGACCTTGGTCAAGCCGATTTCGCGCAAATCACGAGACAGGGTTGTCTGCGTCACAAAGACATTGTGCGCCTCCAACCGATCTTGAATTTCTTTTTGTGTACTTAATTTCTCCTCAGTAATCATTTTTTTTATTAACTGATGACGATCTCTTTTTCTCATAAAATCCTCTTATATGCATATTTATAACTAATTTTATAACTATATTATACCAAAAAAATAGGAGATTTCAAAAATTTTTTCTTCTTTCTTTAAAATTGTGATAAAATAGTAGAAAAGTCCAAAAAGGAGCTCTTAATGAATACAAAAGAATTGATTGCTAGCGAATTGGCTAGCGTCATTGATAGCCTGGACCAAGAGGCTATTTTAAATTTACTGGAAACCCCTAAAAATTCAGAAATGGGAGACATCGCTTTCCCTGCTTTTTCTCTTGCAAAAGTCGAACGTAAAGCACCTCAAATGATTGCGGCTGAACTGGCTGAAAAAATTAATAGCCAAGCCTTTGAAAAGGTTGTTGCGACTGGACCTTACGTCAACTTTTTCCTTGATAAATCTGCCATTTCTGCTCAAGTATTGCAAGCGGTTATCACTGAAAAAGAACACTATGCTGACCAAAACATTGGTAAACAAGAAAATGTTGTTATCGATATGTCTAGCCCCAATATCGCTAAACCATTCTCTATTGGTCACCTGCGCTCAACTGTCATCGGAGATAGCTTGTCACATATTTTCCAAAAAATCGGTTATCAAACAGTCAAGGTCAACCACTTGGGAGACTGGGGTAAACAGTTTGGAATGCTGATTGTAGCCTACAAAAAATGGGGTGACGAAGAAGCTGTAAAAGCTCATCCAATCGATGAACTCCTTAAACTCTATGTCCGCATCAATGCTGAAGCTGAAAACGACCCTAGCTTGGATGAAGAAGCGCGCGAATGGTTCCGTAAACTGGAAAATGGAGACGAGGAAGCTCTCGCTCTTTGGCAATGGTTCCGCGATGAAAGTTTAGTAGAATTCAACCGCCTTTACAATGAATTGCAAGTCGAATTTGACAGCTATAACGGAGAAGCCTTCTACAATGATAAGATGGATGCAGTTGTAGACATTCTTTCTGAAAAAGGCCTTCTTGTTGAGTCAGAAGGTGCCCAAGTTGTGAATCTTGAGAAATATGGAATTGAACATCCAGCCCTTATCAAGAAATCGGATGGTGCAACTCTCTATATCACTCGTGACTTGGCTGCAGCCCTTTACCGTAAAAATGAATACCAATTTGCCAAATCTATCTATGTCGTTGGCCAAGAGCAATCTGCCCACTTTAAACAGCTCAAAGCCGTCTTGCAAGAGATGGGCTACGACTGGAGTAACGATATTACTCACGTTCCTTTTGGTTTGGTTACAAAAGAAGGGAAGAAACTTTCTACTCGTAAAGGGAATGTCATCTTGCTAGAGCCTACAGTTGCAGAGGCTGTTAGTCGTGCCAAGGCCCAAATCGAAGCTAAAAATCCTGAATTGGAAAACAAAGACCAAGTAGCCCATGCTGTTGGGGTTGGGGCCATTAAATTCTACGACCTTAAGACTGACCGCACTAATGGTTATGATTTTGACTTAGAAGCCATGGTGTCATTTGAAGGTGAAACTGGACCTTATGTTCAATATGCCTACGCTCGTATCCAATCTATCTTACGCAAAGCCGATTTCAAACCAGAAACAACTGGCAACTATAGCTTGAATGATGCTGAAAGCTGGGAAATTATCAAACTCATCCAAGACTTCCCACGTATTATCAACCGTGCGGCTGATAACTTTGAACCTTCTATCATTGCTAAATTTGCAATTAGCCTGGCTCAAGCCTTCAACAAATACTATGCACATACCCGTATCTTGGATGAAAGCCCAGAACGCGAAAGTCGTCTAGCTCTCAGCTACGCAACCGCAGTTGTCCTAAAAGAAGCCCTTCGCTTACTTGGAGTAGAAGCTCCAGAGAAGATGTAAATCGCCAAAGTTACTTGATTGCGGAGCAATCTAAGTAACTAACGCCAAATCCTATTCGGACTTTGGCTAGGCGCTTCACTAGTTTTAGAACATAAATATGATCGATTTATGTCCTAAAACGTCGTAACCTTAAAGTTATTGGAACTAAAGCTCCTAATTGCTAGACGCTAGACGCTTATATGCGGACTAGCTAACTGCTTCACTAATTCACCTAACCAAATAATATCGATTTGGTTAGGCTCATGTCGTAATCTTTTAATCACTTTATTGTAAAGTAGTCTAAGTAACGAATGCCAAATCCTATCAGGTATTTGGCTAGGTGCTTCACTAGTTTTAAGACATAAATATGATCGATTTATGTCCTAAAACGTCGTAATCTTAAATTTATTGGAACTAAAGTTCCTAATTTTTAGACGCTAGCAGCTTATATGCGGACTAGCTAACTGCTTCACTAGTCATGTTCTCTAAATATAATCGATTTAGAGAACATGACGTCGTAACTATGGTGATTTGGTTAGGCGCTTCACTAATTCAATCTACTCACTACTACTTCTTTATCATACAGGGAGATTTTCTATGAGCCAATATGCTTATATCCTCGTTGTGATTAGCTTGGTATTCCTTTTTCTGCTTAATAAGTATGAAAAGGAAAGACTGCAAAAGCTCTACCAAGAACAACTTTTAAAGGATGAAACATTTAGGGCTGACATCAAAGAGAAAATTCAAACGACTGAAAATATCAATGATGTCATTGCATATATCAATAAAACTTACCATCTGGGAATGTTGCTATCAAAAGACATTACAGATCAATTGAAATAATCAAAAACCGAGAAGAAAGCTTCTCGGTTTTTTTAGGGCATAATTTTTATCTTCCAACTATAGCAAATAACATTTATATTAAAAATTTTATAGGTAATTTTCATCTTTGCTATAGAGGGGGATATAATAAGTTCTTTCTTCTAATGATTGAAAGATTGGTTTCAGCTTAACTTTCCAATTCATACAAATCTGCGATAATAGCTGCGACACGTTTGATATCTCCCAGCATACCTCGCATTTCAAAATCAGCCAATACAGGGAAGCCAAAACGTTGACTATATTGCTTGGCTGTCAGGCAGTATTGGTTATTAAAGTTACGATTTCCTGAACCAACCACACCAAAACACTTACTAGCATTGTCACCATAGGCGATAAAATCTCCCACTGGTGTCGTCAAAATCTCGACATCTCCGTTATCCACGCCATTCCCACCTTCTAGGTAAGTCGGCAAAAAAGCAACATAGGGATGGTCCATTTCATAGAAATCTTGGCCTTCTTTGACCAAATCCTTGATATGAATCTTTTGAACCTCAATTCCCTCGTACTGGGACAAGAGATAGTCTTTCAAGCGCGTCACAAAACTCTCCGTATTTCCGCTCAGACTGATGTAGACCAAGGAAACTTTTTTCATGTTCTCCTCCTTTTTTTAAATCATAAAAAATAACTACCAAGATTGTATCTTGATAGTTATGCTTTGTCAACTCTTAGGCAAGTTCTTCCTCTTCTTGAGTTTCTGTCAATTCTTTTTGCTGACGCCACATTTTATAGAAGACAATTGCTAGGAAGATAACATTGAGTACGATCCCAAAAATAGCAGAACCTTTGGCACCAAGCTCCGCTCCCATACGGATGTTAGGGTCTGTAAAAAGTAAAACCGCATCCTGAACGCCGATAAAGTTGTAGATAGAACCAATGATGGCAACGAAGACATAAGCAAGATAAGTGTAGTTAGCCAATTGGATGTTTTTACGAACAAGGAAAACCAAAGACACAACCACCAGAATAACAGATAAGACAACCAAGAGAATGTTGAAGATAGAATGACCATGCTCCGATACCTTAATGGTGTAAGCAACGAGCTCCTTAGCATAAGTAGCATTAACACCTGATGCTGATGTTTCTAGATTGTTCATACCCTCCGCAGTAGGTACTGGAGATATGATTCCAAATAGTGACATTGCTGAGAGTAAGGCTGAAAAAATCAGTAATACCCATAGATAGATTGGTTTCTTTTTCATAATAGAACCTCCTGATATTATTATCGATATTATAGCACTTTTTGTAAAGGGATACAAATATTATAGTGTGGTTTCCACCTGTTTTCGGTAGGCTTTTGGCGATTTTCCGCACAATTTTCGGAACACTTTATAGAAATATCCAACATTACTGTAACCAACAGCATAACAAATATCTTCAATACTGTCACTAGTTGAAAGCAAGAGCTGCTGGGCAGCCTTAATGCGTTGTTTATTTAGTAACTCTGCGAAGGTCGAATTGGTTTCACGCTTAATCAACTGTCCCAGATAAACAGGATTGATAAAGAGATCCTTACTGATATCCTTGAGAGAAAGTTCTTTCTGATAATCACTCCCAATGACTTCTAGCACACTAACCACATTTTCATTCATCCGATATTGTCCAAAGAATCGAGTCAGAGTTTCCTTGATATAAGGAACCAATTCATCGAAGGTTTGAATAGCATGAATCGTTTTGACAATATCCGTCAAATCATCAGCCTTGAGATGTTCAAATAAATGAAAGACATCCATAACAAACTGGATAAAAAGCTGTTTGGTAATCGGAACACGCGGTGTATTTTCAAGAACCACCTTCTCCAAGAGATTTAACTCTTCTACGATTTGATTGAGATTTCCCTGAATGATAACCCTATAAATCGGTTCGTAATAGGCAAAGAGACTCTCAGACTGTTTTAGATTTACAGAACCGTAAAAGAGGGCTTTCTCAGCATTCAGCTTCCAGCGTTCAAAGTGTTCTTGATAAGGTGCTTCAAAGGGAGTAACGACTAAACCATCTAGGGGTTGGTCAGAAATAAAAATCTGCCAGTCTTGACCCAATACATAGTAGGGAATGGTGAAAGAGCCTTGTTTTTCCTTGGATAGGCCTATCCACCAATTCTCCTTACCTCCTAGATAACTAACAAATCCAGCCTCGTCTAAATCTTGACTGAGGGTCTGACTTTTCTTTCCTCTCTCGCCGAGCTGACCTGCAATCTTCTCCAGCAAATTTCCCAACTCTACCTTATCAACAGGCTTGACCAAATAATCCACCACACTAAGATTCATTGCTCTTTTTACATAATCAAACTCCTGATAACCTGAGAGCAGGATATAGGCAGCATCTGGTAAGATTTCTTTCATCTCCCGAATCATATCAAGTCCTGTTTTGTCGGGCATATTGACATCGGAAATGACTACATCGACAGGATTTTTCTGAACATATTCCATGGCTTCATCAGCATGACTGGCTGTTGCGACGACCTCCATATCCCACTTATCAAAAGGAATCAAACGTTTCAGACCTTCTGTCACCATGTACTCATCATCTACTAATAATACTTTATACATTTTCTCCCTTTCTACTCATCTTGAATTGTAATATGATACTGAACACCTGCTTGCTCTGCAGATTCTATAGTAATAGCATAGCGGTCCCCAAAATAGAGCACAAAACGCTCATGTACATTGACAATCCCGATAGACTGCCTTTTTGCACTATAGCTGGCTTGGTGTTCAAAATGTCTCTGATTTAGTTTTTCTCGGAGATTTGCCAGCTTTTCAGCCGGCATTCCACGGCCGTTATCGACCACTAAAATTTCCACAAAACCATCCTGTTTAAGAGCCTTGATGCTAATCACATTATCTGTCCGTCTGTGGTCAACACCATGGGCGAAATAGTTTTCTACCAGCGGTTGCAAGGTAAACTTAGGAATCTTCATATTCTCTAACTCTGGATCTATCTTGAAACCATAGGCAATGGACTTGGGATAACGAACCATGCAGAGATAGCTGTATTTACGGCAAAATTCTAATTCCTGTTTGAGAAGAGTTTCTCTTTCGTCAGAAATATTGTTACGTAGGAGACTACTAAACTCATAAATGATATCTGCCAACTCATCTTGACTCTGCATAACTGCGTACATACGCAAGAATTCCAGCGTATTATACATAAAATGAGGATTGATTTGAGCCTGCAGGGCTCGCATATTGGCATCTTTTTGACTAAGCTCTAGCTGATAAATATCATGGATATTCTTTTCCAAACGATCCAACATATCATTGGTCGTCTCTGCGATTAAGAGCAATTCCTGATCCTTTTCAAGCGTATCGATGCGAAGACCTTCCTCTCCTTGGGCAATAGCTTGAATAGAATCCACCAAATCCACTACCTGCTTTTGGTAGTTCGCAAAGGTCTTCCTCAAAGTCAGATAGAGAATGACAATAAAGAGAAGGCTCAAACTCACAATCAAAGCAGAGCTGGCAACTGTTCCTTGTAAAACAAAGTTTTTAGGAACTGCCACCTGAACCTGATATCCATGAGAAGTCATACCAACAAACCAGTTCTCATGTTCCCTATTGACCCTCTCACCAATATGGAAAATTTCCGTATCAAAAGGCGATGTCACGGTAACAGCCATCGGGATATGACCTCGAGTATTGTCAATGGCATGATACAAAACTTCTGGATCCAAGGAGATGTAAATCACCCCTATAGATTGATCCGTCGCTGGGTCCAGAACAGGAATTCCAAAACTATTGGTCTCCGGTTTAAAAGCCTCAGCTGGCAAGACATGCCCACTTCTTTTATCCCTTGTTGACACATAAACTTCTTTAAAGTCCTGCAAGACGATTGCAACACCCGTTATATAGTCATTTTGGACATAAAGATCATCAATATTTTCATACAGAGAAATAGAAGTTGACGAAGCCGCTTGATGCTCCAACAGCCAATAAAAATACTCAGAAGTGGATAGGCTAAAGTACTTATAAACCCCTTGTATCCGGTCTTGATTGGCTACTAAATCTTGTGCTAGTTGAGCTGACTCCCGATAATAATACTCTACCTCATCGACTGTTCGAGTAGTTACACGCTGGGCTACTCTTTGAGCTTCCTTTTCCCGTGAATCCCAGTCAGCATAGGAGAGTAAGATTGCAAAACTCGCAATAATAATGATCATAACTGAACTGTAGGTTCTCAGAAGCGTATGTAGCCAAAACTGCTTCATTCTATTTTGTCGCCAATTTTTCATGGATACTTTCATAGACCGGTTCCAACATATCACTGATAAAGAAATGCCACATCCCAATTCCTACAAAGAAGAGAAGAGCAGGCATATAGTAACCAATTGCCACAAGTAGCACTGTTCCAAGAAGAACCTTGGCCACAGCCGCTAAGCTCATAAAGATGCCAATCAAGGATAGTTTGAGACTATTACGATAGGACAAATCAAAATAAACTTGTAGTTTCAAAGATACTGTATAAGCCAAAAAGAGCAGGGCAACTACTAGAACATTCAAAAATGTCGCAATCAAATGAATAATAGTCTGATGAGGCAATTGAACCAAGAGATACAGGCCATAGACCAAAACTAGATCCACCCCTAAAAAGCTATAGAAAATCAGGTTGCTTGAGACGAAATTTTGCTTGTAAAGAGACCAAGCTTCCTTCAAACTGTATTCTCGAAAGCTATAACCATGTTCTGCATACAAGCTCATCAAGGTGGCACTAGCCGGCGCTAAACCAAGAATAATACCTCCTGCCAATGTTAATAGCCAAAAGAAGGCTGTCGCAATCATCCCTAAAAAGAAACGATTAAAGACAAAGTCTAAAAATCTCCCCATGATATCCCCCTAAAAATAACTATGAAACTATTATATCATATTTCAAGCGTTTTCAAAAACTTCTAGTGCCCATTTACAATCCCATCAAACCGTGGTAAAATGAGAATTGTGAAAAAATTATCAGGAGACAATTCATGAAGAAATCTATCTTAACTACACTTCTTTTTGCAGTTCTTTACTTCCTCTGCATGGGGATTGGTGTCCTTTTGGGCAATCTCTTTGACCAAGCTGGAAACATGTTTTATGCGCCTGCCTTTACTGCCCTTGTCGGCGGTAGCGTCTATATGATCCTAGTCGCAAAAGTTCCGCGCTTTGGAGCCATTACCACTATCGGCCTTGTCATCGCCCTCTTTTTCTTGGGAACTAAACACGGTGCCGGTGCCTTCCTTCCTGGAATTATCTGTGGCCTGCTAGCAGATGCAGTAGCTAACCTCGGAAAATACAAGGACCAAACTAAGAATTTCCTTTCTTTCATACTCTTTGCCTTTAGCACATCAGGACCAATTCTAATCATGTGGATTGCGCCCAAAGCCTATATGGCAACCCTTCTAGCAAGAGGAAAATCCCAAGAATATATCGACCGTATCATGGTTGTGCCAAACCCTGGAACCATCCTTCTATTTATCGCAAGTATTGTCATCGGAGCCCTAGTGGGTGCCTTGATTGGACAAGCATTGAGTAAAAAATTGGCACAGAAAATCTGATTACTAAAAAAGAGCCACACGGCTCTTTTTTATTTATGGCTCAATTTCTTGGTCAAGAAATCTCCCAAGAATTGGATTGCAAAGATAATCAAAATGATAATGATGGTTGCCAAGATGGTCACATCGTGATTGTAGCGGTTAAATCCATAAGCGATGGCTACGTTACCGATACCACCAGCTCCAACTGCCCCCGCCATAGCTGTTTCCCCAACAAGGGAAATCAAGGTCACAGTCGTCACACGGATCAAATCTGGAAGACCTTCGGATAGGTAAACTCCCACGATGTCCCAGAAGGTCGCTCCGCTAGCTTGAGCCGCCTCAATGACACCACCATCTAGCTCAGCCAATACCACCTGTACTTGACGGGCAAAGAAGGCAAAGACTGCAAAAGATAGCGGTACGATAGCCGCATTTGGACCAATGCTTGTTCCTACGATTAGATGAGAGAAGGGTGACAAGACTGCCAAGAGAATGATAAATGGAACCGCACGGAAAATAGAAGTGATTTTATCCAAAATCCAGAAAACGACTTTATTTTCCAAGACACCACCTGGTGCTGTCAAGACAAGGAAGAGACCAGCAACTAGCCCTAAGAACCCTCCGATGATGAAGGAAAGAACTGTCATATAGAGGGTTAGGTAGATGGCTGTTCCCCAGCCTGCCTGACCAGCCCAGCCCATCTTATAGACATTTGGCAAATAGGTTTGAATCAATGATTCCATCTTACTGTCCTCCCTTCAATACTTTTAGCTGTACGCCTGCTTGACGAATGGCTTCTTGGGCACCCGCTAGCGCTGCTTTTTCACCTGACAAGACCACAACTAACTCTCCAACAGGAGTGCCATCGAGGATTTCGATATTTCCATAGAGGATATTAGCCGTTACTTGGTAACGCTTGTACAATTCATTCAAAAGTGGCTCGTCTGTTGAAGCACCTGCATACTTGAGTTGCACCAATAGACTGTTTTCAGACAGGTGTTGCACGATTTCTTGCTTCTCAATCTTGACCATAGCTTCATCAATTCCTGTTGCTGTTGAGATAAAGTCTTGAGTCAAAGCTTGTTTAGGGTCTGAGAAGATTTCAAGGACACTACCCTCCTCAATCAAATACCCGTCCTGCATAACTGCCACACGATTGGCGATGTCTTTGACAATCTGCATTTCATGCGTAATCAAGACAACAGTCAAGCCTAATTTTTGGTTCAAATCTTGCAACAAGGCCAAAATCTGCTTGGTTGTCTTAGGGTCAAGGGCAGAAGTTGACTCGTCTGAAATCAAGATTTTTGGATCATTTGCCAAGGCACGCGCAATGGCTACACGCTGTTTTTGCCCTCCAGATAGTTGTGAAGGGTAGTTTTCAGCACGGTCCGCCAAGCCAACCAAGTCCAACAACTTAGCTACTTTAGCCTTCTTTTCTTCCTTGCTAAGTCCAGAATGTTTAAGGGCAAAGGCTACATTCTCCTCCGCAGTCTTCTGACTCATCAGGTTAAAATGCTGGAAAATCATCCCGATATCTTGACGTTTACGACGCAACTGCTCGGCCGTCAAGGTGACCTTGCCATCAAAAATCACATCGTCGTCAATGGTAATTTTCCCTGCAGATGGTTTTTGCAAGAGATTAATCACCCGTACAAGGGTTGATTTCCCTGCTCCAGAATATCCAACGATTCCGTAGATATCCCCTTCTTGGATGTGAATGGTCACATCCTTGACCGCTGTGATGGTTCTCTTCTTTTGATGAAAGGTCACATCGATCTGATCTAACTTGATAATATCTCTACTCATAGCTTCTAATCAGCTCCTCTACTAATTCAATATGGGTGTAGTAATCGGCGATTCGCACGTTCTCATCTCCACCGTGGTCTCGACTATTGGCATTTCCTAGACCGAAGGCCACCATTGGTACTTCTAGGGCATCAAAGACCGTATGCATAGGCCCTGTCCCCGCTGTCGTCGGCAAGACTGAAACGCCCTGTGGATAGAATTTCTTGGCCAACTCGATCATATTGAGAATGGCTGGCGCGCTCATATCGCTTCGATAGCTCATCTCTCCCAAGGTATAGTATAATTCTACCTTATCAAAGCCATTTTTGTCTAGCTGTTTCCGAATTTTTTCCAGAACATCATGCGGTTCTAGACCAGGAACCAAACGAACCTCTAGCTTAGCACTGGCTTCTGCTGGCAAAATCGTTTTAACCCCTTGTCCTTGGTAACCTGACTGAATCCCTTCGATATTAAGGGCTGGCTCGAAAAAGAAACGTTTCAGAAAGGCTGCGCGGTCCTCTTGTAAAAGGGGCAATTCCAAACCATAAATCTGGCTGATTTCCCCTGGATTTCGTTGGGCATAGGTACCCACCAAGGCCAATTCACGTTCATTTGGCTCTTGTACTTCTTCGTACAAGCCTTCAACCAAGATACGGCCATCAGCAGCACGAAGAGACTGTAGAGCTTGAAGGAGGTACCAGGGAGCTGATTCTACAACCCCACCATAACTAGAATGGATATCGACATCAGCGCTTTTTACCTTGGCATCAAAGGTCACAATCCCCTTATTTCCACCAGAAATTTCTAGCTGTTCCAAGGCATTTTTGGTCCCTTGTTCCCAGACCAATAAATCCGCACCACGGAGTTTATCAGCGTGCTTTTCCAGATACTTATCTAGGTCTGTCGAAGCTGATTCCTCCGCTCCCTCCATGATAAAACTGATATTGACAGGCAGATCATCATGGTGCTGCATATACTTTCTCAAAGCACTCAAACGAGCTGTAATATGGCCCTTGTCATCGTCAACCCCACGCCCATACATGAAACCATTGCGGACCGAAAGCGTAAAGGGATCCTCTGTCCAGACCTGATCCCCATCCGCTGGCACAGTGTCATAGTGGTTATAGAAAATCAGGGTTTTGGCATCTGGACGCGAACTCTTGAAATGCGCCATGACAAAGGGCGCCATATAAGTCTCATCAATCTCCACTTCAGCCCCAACACGTTTGAAAATCTCACCCAGATAGTTTGCGACTTCCTTAAGTCCAACCTGCTGGGCAAAGACTGATTTCTTAGAAATCAAGGTACGCAAAACCTCAAAATAATGCTGGGCCACATGATCTTTTTCAAATTTTTCAATCTGTTCTTGTTCGCTAGGAAAAACCATATTCTCTCTACCTTTCTATGAACTACTCTTCCTGACAATCCATGCTTTATACAAAAGCAAGAGGTGGAATTTTCTCTCCCACCTCCCTGTTTCTTATTACCAAACTGGTTGATCCAAACCGTCTGATGTTTCTTCGATAACTTTTTTCACTTCATCTGTATGGTAAGCTGCGATTACTTTCTTGATAGCATCAGCTTTTGGTGATGATTCCCAATCTTTTTTCGCAACGATGATGTTGTACCATTGTTTTGAATTTTCATCAGCTTGTTCTTTGAAAAGTGCTTTCTTGTAGTCCAATTTTGCTTCTGTAACGAAGGTATTGTTTACAACGGCAGCGTCAACTGATGACAATGAACGAGCTGTTTGGCTAGCGTCCAATTCAGTGATTTTCAAGTTCTTTGGATTTTCTTTGATGTTAGCAACTGTTGCAAGGGCAGTTCCTGAAACGTCCAATTTAATCAAGCCAGCTGATTGAAGCAAGTAAAGCGCACGGCTTTCGTTTGTAGCATCGTTCGGTACAGCGATTTCTCCGTTTGCTGGGATGTCTTCTACTTTAGTGTACTTGTTGTCACTTCCATTCAAACCTGAGTAAAGGCGGATTGGAGAGATGTAAGTATCTGCAATCGCTACAAGGTCTTTCCCGTTTTCTTTGTTCCAGTTGTTCAAGAAGTTATAGTGTTGGAAAGCGTTCAAGTCTACTTCGCCATCAGCAGTTGCCTTGTTTGGTTGTGAGTAGTCTGTGAACTCTGTAAATTCCAAAGTGATACCGTCTTTTTTAACCAATTCTTGGATTTTGTCCCAACGTTTTTCTTCAGAACCGCTACGGTTAACAGTTGCGATTTTGATAGTTGTTGCATTGTCTGCTTTCTTTTCTGAATTTCCGCAAGCTGCAAGAGCCAAACCTGCGACTGTAGCAAGAGCTGCTACACCAAGCCATTTTTTGATTTTCATGATTCTTTCTCCTTAAAAATAATACCGTACTAGTATCTCACAATTTGTTTGATTTCACAAATTGTTATTAGATAGTCAGATATATAGTTTAAAACTATATCCTTAAAAACTGAGAAATCATCCACCTGATCAGAATGGATGATTTCAAAAAATTATTTAATATCAGCTTCTGCTGGTAGGTAAGTGTCGCCGAAGAATTGTTTAGACAATTTTTCAAGAGTTCCGTCTTTGTAGAGTTCTTGGATACGTTTGTCTACAAATGTTTTCAACTCATCTTGACCTTTAGCAAGAAGTGGGTAAACATAAGGTTGTTGGTCGCTTGGAAGTTCGATCACTTTCAAGTTGTCCAAACCTTGGTCCTTGATGACTGTTTCAACACCGATTTTATCAAAAATCTTGTAGTCAAACTGGCCATCGCTCAAGCGTCCCATGATTTGTTGGAAGTCTGCTTTAGTATACTTTAGGACAGTTGGATTATCTGAATGTTGTTTGTTGTAGTCTTCTAGCTGTTTAGCAGAAGTTGTCCCTTGAACAACTTCTGTTGATTTTCCACCGATATCATCAAGCGATTTGATGCTAGGGTCATCTTTTTTCACTACAAGAACGTTAGGGTTTTTAGCAGTTGGAGCTGCATAAAGGTATTTTTCAGCACGTTCTTTAGTGTAGCTGATGTTGCTAACAGCCATATTGTAACGGTCGGCATCAAGTCCTGCAAAGACTCCTGACCACTCTGTCTTCTCAAACTTGACATCATACTTGTCAGAGTCTTTAAAGATAGCGCGAACCACTTCAATTTCGTAACCAGTCAATTCGCCATTTTCTTCATAGTTGAATGGTTTTGGTGTAGCATTAGTTGCAACGATAATTTCTTTCTTGCTAGCTGCTTCTCCTTCTTTCTTAGCACCACCTGAGCAAGCTGCTAACACACCTGCAGCAACAAGCCCTAGGGCAGCAAGAGATGAGTATTTAACGATTTTTTTCATGTCATTTCCTCCAAAATAGAATACCTTATTATCTTATCAGAAAAAAAGTAATTATGCCATTATATAATATTTATCTCTGTGATAGATTTTCTTTATGGGTAATTTATACTCAATGAAAATCAAAGAGCAAACTAGGAAGCTAGCCGCAAGCTGTACTTGAGTACGGTAAGGCGACGCTGACGTGGTTTGAATTTGATTTTCGAAGAGTATTAAAAGACCAAACGCAAGACTGCAATTAAGACCACTCCAAAGAGAACTGTTCCAACTAGATTGCGGTAGCGAAAGGCTACCCAAGCCGTTGGAAAGACTGCTAAGAAGTCCAGCCATTTGATTTGAGGAAGACTCCCAACCTTGCCTGTCACTACGCTTGAAAGAATCAAGGCAAAGATAATAGAAACGGGCAAGAACTTCAAAAAACGCTCAACGATTGCAGGCAGGCCCTTATACTTGACCAAGATGAAGGGAATCATACGGGGAATCCAGGTCACCAAACCAGAGAAAATAACTGCTAATAAAAGATACTTACTGACCATCTAAAACCACCCCCATTGTACAACCTAGCAAGGTCGCAAACAGAACAGCTAGTGATTGAGACACCACTGTTAAGAGTAAAAAGAAGGACACCGCAACAACTGCTAGGATAATCAGCAGATTGCGGACAGGAATCCGTCTTTGCATAATCTGGAATTGCGAAGCAAAAATACCAATAAACATCCCAACCAGGGCAAAATCTAAACCAAAGATTTCTGGATTTGGCAGTAGGCCACCCAGAGCCGTTCCGACTACTGTCCCCACAAACCAAGCCACATAGCTATTGAGATTGTTTCCGTGCATCCACATAGGATTGACCTTGTCTGTATGGGCCAATTCGCCCATCAAAACGCCATAGGTTTCATCTGTCAAAAGGCTAGACATACCGATATTTTGCCAGAGACTAGTATGACGAAAATAGGTCGACGCATGCAAACTCAACAAAAAGAGACGCAAATTAATCAAAAAGACCGTCATAGCAATAGCTGCTACAGGCGCTTGAACCGCAATCAAGGCCAACATAGCAAACTGGGCACTCCCAGCATAAACAAAGAGGCTCATCAAGCCCATCTCAACAGGTGTCACATAGGGCGCACCGATAATCCCACAGGCAAGGCCAATACTGACATAACCAAGGGCTGTTGGCATAGCTGCCTGCGCCCCCTCCCAAAATCCTTTTTCTTTCATATTTCTCCTCATATTGTCTTAATAAATGGGCTGAAAAGGCTCCAGCCATAGCATGGACTATTATAACACATTCAGGAAAGAGAAAAAAGTCTGCTGATTGTAATCAGACAGACTCCATTTTATTCTTATTTAATCTTGAAGAATTGAACAATTGCCACAATACCTTGATAAATAAAGACAAAGGCAATGGTGTAACTAATATAGAGACCGGTCATCAATGGGTATCCCATCATGATTAAACCTGCTACGATTCCTAAAATCCCCATCCAAACTAGAGGGGTACCTACCGATTTATCCGTCTTACGAACCTTGAAACCAACGATAGTTTTTGTAATACCATTTGTCAAGGCCCATAAAGAAATGATAAATGGTACAAATGTTACCATTTCAATAAAGCTACCTGAGAATAAGGTAAGAGCGAGGATGAGGGTAACAATTCCTCCAAATAAATTCCAGCCATGCTTTTCTTCTGATTTGAAGTATTGTACAATCTCAGAAATCCCTTGAACTGCAAATACAAGTGCAAACAAGAAAGTCATGGAAGCCAAGCTAATAAGAGGATGTGCAAACATATTAAAACCTGCAAAAACTGCAAAAATACCCGCAATTAGTAACAACCATTTCCAAATTTTCGACATTATTTTTCTCCTTTTTTAGAGGAATCTTCCTCTAGTATTCCATAAATCATCATATCCAAAACCTGTGATAATTGATGTTCATATCCTGAAACCAAGTTAGATAGAGGTCTGATTTCCCTGAAAAATTATGATACAAAACTCCTTTGGCAATACCATCCACTTTACAAAGTTCATTGATGACAAAACCTTGATAGCCTTTTGTAGCAAATTCAAACAAAGCAGCGGTAATGATTTTCTCTCTTCGTAGTCTTGTTTTTTCTTCTTTTCTCATGTATTTACCTCTACATTTTTTAATTATAAACCGATTGGTCTAAAATGTCAAGCAACTTTCTCAAAAATTTAACAGTCTGCTGATTGTAGCCATCATAAACAGACTGGAATCCAGTCTCAAACATATAATATACACATTCTTCGCTAAATGTTTTCACGGATATTCAAGAGTATGATAAAGGCAGCTAGAAGAAATAGCAATAAAACAAAGCTAACTGCCAGAGTTCCAAAGCTAGTAGCAATGGTTACCAAAGCTATTGTAAATAAGCTAGGTAAAACAACTGTAATGGCGCCGATAGAGGATTGAACTGCTCCCATTGACTCCTCAGGTATTTGTTTAAAAATGAGTTCCTGTAATCGAGGAGAGAGGATACCTGCGAAAAAGGCATCCAAGGCACTAAAGATAAGAATCCAGTCAAAACGAACTGCCACAAAGCCAACTAAAAGGAGTAATTGGATAATAAGCGAGGCATATAGGGCTAGTTTTATGGAGATTGTATTCTTCAGATAGCCACTCACAAGGCTTCCGACAATAAGGGCTGACAATTCAAGGGTGGATAACAAGGCAAGAGATTGACCTGTTTGTAAATTCAAAAAGGGCTGATTCCTCAAAAACAGAGTAGAAACAGGAACTGTAACATTTATCACTGCTTGACTAATAGAGATAATAAACAAAACCAAGAGCACCTTATTCATATTCCATATCAATTTTGATGATTGGAGCAGATGCTGGCAAAAGGATTTTACAGAGAGTCCTTCTTGATAGCTAATCGTTTTTTCTACTTTCAAGAGGTCTGTTTTTATGAAAAGAATACCTAAAAATGCGATTAAAAAGGTCAGAGCATTCAGTAAGGAAATAGACTGGATAGATAGAATACCTAGTAAGACTCCTCCTAGAATATTACTGATTGTTTTCACTAAACTAACAGTTGACTGTTTAAATCCAATAGCTTCTGCCAGATGGTCTTGCCCAATAATTCTAATGAAAATCGGAGTGAGCATGGCGCCTGAAAAATAACTCAATGTGTCAGATAAGAGGTTAATCAGACAAATAAATGCTACTAATAACAAGGAAAAGGACTGCCCTGAAAGTGATAAAGAAACGATAGAGTAAAGCAAAAATTTTGCAAAACTAATCATTGTATATTTTAGGACACGATGATGTTGAAAATCCGCCAAAACTCCCAGAAAGATTTGCAGAACTTGAGGAAGGGTTTCTGAAATCGTGATCAGTAAAATCGCCAAAGGGGCAAAAGATGCATCTGCCACATAATTCAAAAAGGCCAGATAAAAAATCGTATCCCCAACCGTTGAAATCCACTGGTTGATGGTTAATTGCCTAAAATCTCTATTTTGAAGAAATACTTTCATCACAACTCCTTTTTGAATTCAAATGGGAATCTTTCCCCAAGGATAGACCACGATACTACTAACAACCAAAATTACAGTAACATCAAAAGCTGACCAATGCCATTGTAGACTATATGCAATCCAATAGGCCAATAAATTGACTTTGTTACTCTAAATAAGACTGCAAATATAAGGCCGCCACCCATATAGTAGACAAAGTCTGTCAAGACCCAACCATGACTACTAATGTGCAAGATTCCAAATAATATAGCTGATCCGAGTACATCCAGTCCCCATTTCTTCCCTTTTTCCAGAGCAGTCATCACTAATCCACGATAAATCATCTCTTCAAAAATGGGGCCTGCAATCACAGGATAAAAAAATACATCAAAAATGCCGTAGCTCCTGTAAAAGTAGGAGCAGCATGTTGATAAGAAATTTCATTTCGAGTAGGTGGAAAAATAAAAAATGTAACAAAATTCCAAATAACAAAAGCAAGAAGAGCTAGAAAAGAATAGAAAAGATAGGACCCTTTAAACTTTCTACTATTGATTTGTTGCCATCTCCCTGACTTAGTCATAGCAAAAAAAGCAAGAAGGACTACAAGAAAATTCAACATCATATCCGACAAATAGTAGGCAAAGTCAGATAGACCAGTAACAAGGTTGCTGCGTAAAACTAGACCACTGAACTTCTGGTCAGCAATAACTAGTAGAAAAGCTATAAACAAGTAGTAGCGTGAGATTATCTTTTTCATTCTATTTTCTCCTATACTATGAAATAAAGATAGTATAACACGAAAATTGGCTTATTTTAAAAAATCGCATATTTGACATTTTTGCTTATAAAAATTTCAGATTTGCGATTTTGGTATATTTGATTATTTCACTGGTATAATAAAGTTATCACTAATTAAGGAGTGGAGCAACTATGAAAAAACAAATTTTAACATTATTGACAATCGTTGCTGAGATTATTATCATTTTCCCGTTTCTAACTAATCGATAAGTTCTTTGTATTGCTGAAAACGCAATGCGAAGAGGGCTGTTAATTGTGGATTTTCTAATACTTGCAGAGATTGGATAAAGTGTTCAATCTCTTTTTGATTGTTTCCTTTGGTTTGAAGGAAAATACTCATTTTCTTTAAAAATTGCCTCAATACTTTTTCAAAAACATCGTATGGACGAAGCATACTCCCCAGCTCAGCTTCAAAGATTGGGATGTAAGAGAAAAGTTTGCGCTCCATGAGCTCTGATATAATATTCAGAAATCCACTTTTCATATACAGTCTATTATGTACCAACTCTTTAAATTCCTTAGATTTCTCAAGTAAAGTGGTTGATAAAAATATCAAATCTTGATTGCTCAAGAAAGGCATGGTATTACAGAATATATAGAGTTCAAACCAGGTCCAAGACTCAATAGCGTAGAGGTAGGTAGTTAAAAACTCGCTATCCTCCTCTGCTAGCGGATAGCTTTTATCTAAGGAATGGATAGCATCTTTAATCACAATGGCATTCAAACGACGATAGGTCTCTGCCATCTGTTCTTGCTCGACTTCCTCCAACAGTTGCTCTAAACCAGCTATATCTTGGTGGGCAAAGCGATCCACAACCTTTCTACCAATCTGCATATGTAGGGATTCTTGATAATTGTTTAGCTTATGACCAAACTCATCAAAATTCATATTGATCCCTTGGATGGCTAGGATCAACTTATCCGCAGATAGCATAGACTGCCCTAGTTCAAACTTGGACAACTGAGAGGCTGTTAGACCAGCACAAGCCACATCTGACTGCTTGAGCTTTCTCGCCAAACGTAATTCCTTGTAAAATTCTCCCAACTCCATTCTCTCAATCATCTCACCACCTCCTATTTTTTATATAGTATATCATTATTCACAATTATTTGTCAAAATATTCTGACATTTAAGAGAGCAAAAAAGCCAGCCCTAAGCTGACTCTTTATTCCATGGTATCAAAAGCGAGACTTGGTTTGGCATTGAGGTCCAAGCTTGCAAAGTTTTCTTTGTTCCATTCGCTGACGCTGGCATAGGCAATCATACCTGCATTGTCTCCGCAGAGGCGCAGAGGTGGAATGATGACCTTGACATCTGCGATTTCGGTTGCTAGGCGTTCTCTGAGACTTTTTTTGGCTGCCACCCCCCCTGCCACGACTAGAGTTTTAACAGGGTATTTCTCCAAAGCCTTCTTAGTTTTTGCCATGAGAATATCCAGGACAGCTGCTTGGAAGGATGCACACAAGTCCTCTGTAGACAGACTTTCTCCCTTTTGCTCGGCATTATGGTGAAGATTGATAAAGGCAGATTTCAAACCTGAGAATGAAAACTCCAGATTATCTTCCTTAATCATGGCACGAGGAAAGTCATAAATATCCTGCCCCTGATGAGCCAGCTCGTCAATCTCACGACCGGCAGGATAGGTCAAGCCCATGACACGGCCGACCTTATCATAGGCCTCACCAACCGCGTCATCTCGCGTTTCCCCAACAATCTTGTAGTCACCAGCCTCCGAAACATAAACCAACTCTGTGTGTCCACCGCTGACCAAGAGGGCTAGCAAGGGAAACTCCAAAGGCTCCACGCTCTGAGCTGCCATAAGGTGACCAGCCATGTGGTTAACGGGAATCAGCGGAAGTCCATGTGCCCAAGCAAAGGCCTTAGCAGCTGATAAACCAACTAGTAAAGCTCCCACCAAGCCAGGTCCATAGGTAACCGCCACAGCTGTTACATCGTCTTCGGTAATCCCTGCTTCTGCCAACGCCTCCTCGATGCAGGCTGTAATGACCTCGACATGGTGACGACTGGCTACTTCTGGCACTACGCCCCCAAAACGTTTGTGGCTCTCAATTTGACTAGCAATGACATTAGACAAGAGCTCATCGTCGTTTTTCAAGACGGCGACACTGGTCTCATCACAGGATGTCTCAAATGCTAAAATATATCTATCCTTCATCTATTTCTCTCTTCATGATAATGGCATCCTCGACTGGGTCATGGTAGTAGGCCTTTCGCTCAGCGATGACTGCCATCTTTTCTTTCTTGTAAAATGCTTGTGCTCGGTGATTTGACTTTCTGACTTCGAGGAAAATCTCCTTGTCTGTCGGCAATTGAGCAAACAAGGCTGATGCAATTCCCTGACCCTGATAGGTTTGTTTGACAGCGATTTGCAGGACTTCTGCCTCAAAAAGATTCTCCTGCACAGCTAGAAAGCCAATCACTTCTTCCCCATCATAAGCTAGAGCATACCAAGTCTGGTCTTGGGACAGGTCTGCTTGGATTTGTTCCAGCGTCCAAGGACTGACTGGGTAAACAGCTATCATAACAGCGTAGATGGCTTGAGCCAGATCAGGTTGCTGGTGAGTTCGTTTGATTTCTATCATAGGCGTTTAATGTAGGACTTACCAGACTCGGTATGGTTCTTGAGCCAGTTTTCCTCAGCCTCAACACGCTTGAGGTAGTTCGGCACAAAATCATGCAAGGAGTCTGCTTCCTTGTCCCAAGCCAAAAGAGCAAGATTGGCTGCATTAGGCAAGGTTTCTTTGTAATTAGTCCTTGGCAAGTGTTCTTGAATCTGCTCCACAAAGGGGGCAACTTCTCCGACAAAGGTTACCTGACTAGCACCCTTAACTTTCTCTAACACCTCTTCAAAAGATAGGTGCGCTTCTGGCATGACAGGTTTGGCATTTTCATAAAATCCTGCATAAACATTGTTGCGACGCGCATCCATCAAGGGAACGAACAAGCCTTCTTGTTGGTAGGGCACCAGAGCCAAGAGGCTAGACATACCAACTAACTCAATGTTCAGGGTATGAGCCAAAGTCTTGGCAGTTGCTACCGCGATTCGCAAACCTGTGTAGCTACCTGGCCCTTCCGCCACCACGATTCGGTCCAAATCCTTGGGTGTCCAATCCAAACTTGCCATCAAAAAATCGATGGCAGGCATAAGGGTAATACTGTGATTTTTCTTAATATTAATCGTCGTCTCGGCAAGAACCTGCTTGTCCTCTAAAATAGCGAGAGAAAGAGCCTTGCTGGACGTATCAAAAGCTAATACTTTCATAACACATTCCTATCTTTTTGTCTGCTTACTATTATACTACAAAAGCTGGCACATGGGAATTTTCTTTGCCCCCAAACAAAAATGCCTATACTTAGCTAAAAAATAATTTAAAAAATGCTCACTTTTCCTTTTCTTTTCCGAATATAAAAGTGAACAAGAAAAAAGGAGGAAAGTTCAATGACAAATTTTGACGTTCTTGACAATCAATTTTTATCCTTATCTGAAAATGAATTATCAGATATTGATGGCGGTCTCGCTCCCTTGGTTATCTTTGGAGTAGCAGTATCTTGGAAAGCTATTGCAGGTGGAACAGCACTTATAGGTTCTGGTTTGGCAGCTGGTTATTTTTTAGGAGGAGATTAATATGATGAAAGATTTGAACAACTATTGTGAAATTTCTAATAAGGAATTGCAAGAAATAAAGGGTGGTTTTGGTGTAGGTGTTGGTATCGCTTTATTTATGGCAGGTTATACCATTGGAAAAGACCTTCGTAAAAAGTTTGGTAAGTCATGCTAGATAAAAAACACATTTTTAGAAGGATAAATTTTATTATCTTTATCTCTTATAGTTTGCTCAGCATTCTCAATGATTTAAACATTACTACTATCCCTTTACCAATCGATTTATCTGTTTGTATTGTTTTGTTTTTAGTCTTCAACTCTATTTTTGAGCAGAAGAATCATTAATATAAAGCTAATAAGCTCTGAAAATTCCATTGTCATGTCATTTTAGAAAAATGCAAAGACCACCTCATCTTGATAGATGGGGTGGAATTTTCTTTGCCCCCAAACAAAAATACCCCAGCAGAGCAGGGCATCTAAGCATTTAATCCAAAGTAAAATATAAACCAAACTACATAGGTTACGAGGAGGAGAAAAAGCGAGTAGAGAGTCACAAAGGTAATTTTCCACAAGAACTTGGTTTGTCGTTGTTCCAGTTTGGCAAATAGAAGATTCCCTCCATAAACGCAAGCAACAAAAACAATAAAAGCTACTAAGCGAGCTCCGATAGCAAAAGCAAATAAATTATACATAGGGCAACCTCCTTGACTTAAAAACTATAGGGAATTGTGACAAATGATAAATTCCACTTCCATTATCAAAATAACATATTTTCTTTATTTTTGCAAACGCTTACCAACGAGTAACCCTATGACTTTCTCGTTTCCGTCTTTTACTAATTTTTCATTTTGTGGTATAATTGAAATAATTGTAACGAATCAAGGTCAATCTAGACAAAAATGGAATGAAATCAAGCAATTCTCTGCTAAAAGTTTGGAATAAGCTGACCTGTAAATAGAAAGGAACTATATGATTTACAAAGTTTTTTATCAAGAAACAAAAGAACGTAGCCCACGCCGTGAAACAACACGCGCACTATACCTAGACATCGATGCTAACTCAGAACTTGAGGGCCGTATCGCTGCTCGCCAACTTGTCGAAGAAAATCGCCCAGAGTACAATATCGAGTATATCGAACTCTTGTCTGACAAATTGCTAGATTACGAAAAAGAAACTGGCGCCTTCGAAATTACGGAGTTCTAATATGGCCTACACTCTTAAACCTGAAGAAGTCGGCGTTTTTGCCATCGGTGGTCTGGGAGAAATCGGGAAAAACACTTACGGGATTGAATACCAAGACGAGATTGTTATCGTCGATGCTGGGATTAAATTCCCAGAAGATGACTTGCTGGGTATCGACTATGTCATTCCTGACTACTCATACATCGTGGACAATATCGACCGCGTCAAGGCTGTCTTAATCACACACGGACACGAGGACCACATCGGTGGGATTCCTTTCCTACTCAAGCAAGCAAATGTCCCTATCTATGCTGGACCACTTGCCTTGGCTTTGATCCGTGGGAAACTCGAAGAACACGGCCTCTTGCGCAACGCCAAACTTTACGAAATCAACCACAACACTGAGTTGACCTTTAAAAATCTCAAGGCAACTTTCTTTAGAACGACTCACTCTATTCCAGAGCCTTTGGGGATTGTCATTCATACTCCTCAAGGGAAAATTGTCTGTACGGGTGACTTCAAGTTTGACTTAACACCAGTTGGTGAACCAGCAGATTTGCACCGTATGGCTGCGCTTGGTGAAGAAGGTGTACTCTGTCTCCTGTCTGACTCGACAAATGCAGAAATTCCAACCTTTACCAACTCTGAAAAAGTCGTTGGCCAGTCCATCATGAAGATTATCCAAGGCATTGAAGGACGTATCATCTTTGCATCCTTTGCCTCAAATATCTTCCGTCTCCAGCAAGCGACAGAAGCCGCTGTTAAGACTGGACGCAAGATTGCGGTCTTTGGTCGCTCTATGGAAAAAGCCATTGTCAACGGAATCGAGCTTGGTTACATCAAAGCTCCTAAGGGAACCTTTATCGAGCCAAATGAAATCAAAGACTACCCTGCAGGCGAGATTCTTATCCTCTGTACAGGTAGTCAAGGCGAGCCGATGGCAGCCCTCTCTCGTATCGCCAACGGAACCCACCGTCAGGTGCAACTCCAACCAGGTGATACGGTTATCTTCTCTTCTAGCCCAATCCCTGGAAACACTACTAGCGTCAACAAGCTGATTAACATCATTTCAGAAGCTGGTGTCGAAGTTATCCACGGTAAAGTGAACAATATCCATACATCTGGACACGGTGGTCAGCAAGAGCAAAAACTCATGCTCCGCTTGATTAAGCCAAAATACTTCATGCCTGTCCACGGTGAATACCGCATGCAAAAGGTCCACGCTGGACTAGCAGTAGATACTGGTGTTGAGAAGGACAATATCTTTATCATGAGCAATGGTGATGTGCTTGCCCTTACTGCTGACTCAGCTCGTATCGCAGGTCATTTCAACGCCCAAGATATCTATGTCGATGGAAATCGTATCGGTGAAATCGGCGCAGCTGTCCTCAAAGATCGTCGTGATCTATCTGAAGACGGTGTCGTTCTGGCAGTCGCAACTGTTGACTTCAAATCGCAGATGATTCTGTCTGGCCCAGACATCCTCAGCCGAGGCTTTGTCTACATGAGAGAGTCTGGCGACTTGATTCGCCAAAGCCAGCGCATCCTCTTCAATGCAATTCGTATCGCACTGAAAAATAAGGATGCTAGCGTGCAATCAGTCAATGGTGCCATTGTCAACGCTATTCGCCCCTTCCTTTATGAAAATACAGAACGTGAACCGATTATCATCCCTATGATCCTCACACCAGATGAAGAATAAAGCAAGAAAACAGCCCCGAAGACGGAGCTGTTTTTCTCTATGCTTTCTTTTGAGATTGAAACTCAATAAAAATCGAAATCAGACTAGAAGGCTAGGCGAAAGCATAACTTGAGTTAGGTGAGCCGAAGCCGACGACGTATTATTTTGATTTTTGAAGAGTTTTAGAAATACTACGATTTTTACCTTCAAGATACACCATCAAAATAGAAATATCTGCTGGGTTTACTCCCGAAATACGGCTGGCTTGGCCGATGGTTTCTGGATTGATAAGTTTGAACTTCTGACGGGCTTCCGTCGCGATAGAATCAATATCATCCCAGTCAATATTGGCTGGAATGCGTTTTTCTTCCATGCGTTTCATCTTGGCAACCTGATCCATAGCTTTTGAGATGTAACCCTCGTATTTGATTTCTGTTTCAATCAATTCGATAATCTTGTCATCCAAGTCCTCTGCAGCTGGTCCGATAAAGGCAACCACATCTTTGTAAGAAACTTCTGGACGGCGAAGGAATTCCTTGGCTGTCACTGCATCGGTCAACGGCTTGAAGCCCATCGCCTCAACCTTGGCATTGATTTCCTTGATCGGCTTGAGTTTGATACTGTCGAGGCGCTTCATCTCATTTTCAAATTGATTTTTCTTAATTTCAAAGCGAGCCCAGCGTTCATCATCCACAAGGCCAATCTCGCGTCCCATCTCAGTCAAACGCATATCGGCATTGTCATGACGGAGAATGAGGCGGTATTCAGCACGACTGGTCAATAGACGGTAGGGTTCAATGGTTCCCTTGGTCACCAAGTCATCAATCATGACCCCAATATAACCGTCACTACGCTTCAAAATCAACTCAGGCTTGCCTTGGACTTTCAAAGCCGCATTGATCCCAGCGATAATCCCTTGGCCAGCAGCTTCTTCATAACCTGATGTTCCATTTGTCTGACCAGCAGTGAATAGACCTGAGATTTTCTTGGTTTCCAGAGTCGCACGCAACTGGTGTGGCAAGACCATATCGTACTCAATGGCATAACCTGTTCGCATCATTTCAGCATTTTCCAAACCTTTGATGGAATGAACCAAGTCACGCTGGACATCCTCAGGCAGACTGGTTGAAAGTCCTTGAACATAGACTTCCTCTGTATTGCGCCCTTCTGGCTCAAGGAAGAGTTGGTGACGTTCCTTGTCCGCAAAGCGCACAATCTTGTCTTCAATCGACGGACAGTAACGAGGCCCCACTCCCTTAACCACACCTGTAAACATAGGCGCACGGTGGAGATTATTTTGAATAATCTCATGACTGGTACCGTTAGTATAGGTCAACCAACATGGCACTTGGTCTTTGACATAATCCTCATCACGTGAAGTGTATGAGAAATGATTAGGCGCTTCGTCTCCTGGCTGAATTTCTGTCACATCGTAGTTGATTGAAGAAGCCTTGACACGTGGAGGCGTTCCTGTCTTGAAACGACCAATTTCGAGGCCCAGTTCCTTGAGATTGTCAGCAAGGTTAATAGAAGCTAGGCTGTGGTTAGGACCTGATGAGTACTTGAGGTCTCCAATGATAATTTCCCCACGGAGGGCTGTCCCTGTCGTCACGATAACAGCCTTAGCAGCATATTCTTGATGGGTCGCTGTACGCACACCGACAACCTTGCCATCTTCCACCAAAATCTCATCAATCATGGTTTGACGAAGGGTCAGATTTTCTTGATTTTCAACTGTCTTGCGCATTTCCTTAGAGTAAAGCTCCTTATCAGCCTGCGCACGAAGGGCACGAACAGCTGGCCCCTTCCCTGTGTTGAGCATCTTCATCTGGATGTAAGTCTTGTCAATAGTTTTGGCCATCTCGCCACCGAGGGCATCAACTTCACGCACGACAATCCCCTTGGCAGAACCACCGATAGAGGGGTTACAAGGCATGAAAGCCAGCATTTCAATGTTGATAGTCGCAAGCAAGACCTTACAGCCCATACGGCTGGCAGCCAAGGAAGCCTCAACCCCAGCGTGTCCCGCACCAATTACAATAATATCGTATTCTTCAGTAAAATTATAAGTCATATTTCTCTCCTATTCCTCAAGATGAATGTGTCTTAGTTGGCCGTCCCAATCGGGTAAGGCTGTTTTTAAAAAGGCTGGAACTAACTGAAAATCCTCGAGTTTATCCAAATCAATCCATTCGCAAGGTTGCGTTTTCTCATCTTCCTGCATGGTCAATGGGGCATCCTCAAACAAATCCACCAGATAATGAAACTCGATATTGTGATAGGAAATACCGTCTTGTTCAAAACGATTTTCAACCACGAAAGCTAGCTGTCTAGCCTCAGCTTTGGCACCCAGTTCTTCCCTCACTTCACGGACTACAGCGTCCTCCGCTCTTTCATTGACTTGAATCGCACCACCGATAGTGTAATACTTGTCCTTATCTCTGGTGACTAGAAGCTTGCGATTTTGGATAATCAAGGCTGTCGCCCGAACACCAAAAACTGTATTTCCTATTTTTGTCCGAAAGTCTTGCTGAGTCATTTTTATCCTTTCCCTTAAACGACACAAAAACAGTCAAAACTCCAAAGAAGTGCAGGGCAAAAAAGCCTGCAACATCCATGAGCTTTGACCATCATTTCTATTGCTTTTATTATTGTAGCAAATTGAGAAAATTTGTCAATCTAAATGTACTGACAAACTTGTCCATCGCGGTAGGCATTGTCAATCAAACCACCACCTAGACACTCTTCCCCGTCGTAAAAGACAACTGCCTGACCTGGTGTGATGGCGCGTTGCGGTTCTGCAAAGATAACCTCTGCCTTGTCTCCTTTGACATGGACGGTCACCTTAGAATCAGGCTGACGATAGCGGAATTTAGCCGTACATTCTATCGTAAATTCCTCTGGCATCTCACGAGTAAAGTGAACTTGACTGGCTTCTAGACTGGTTGACATGAGCGAATCATGATAGAATCCTTGTCCTACATAGAGAATATTCTTGCTTAGGTCTTTTCCGACAACGAACCAAGGGGCATTGTCACCACCGTGTTGCCCACCGATACCAAGTCCACCACGCTGACCAATCGTATAGTACATAAGCCCAGCATGCTCGCCCATATCGCGACCATCCACAGTCATCATGCGACCAGGCTGAGCTGGCAGGTAGTTACTGAGGAAATTTTTAAAGTTCTTTTCTCCGATAAAGCAAATCCCTGTCGAGTCTTTCTTCTTAGCAGTTGCAAGGCCTGCTTCTTCTGCTAGTCTGCGAACTTCTGGCTTTTCCAAATGTCCTAGTGGGAACATGGTTTTTTGAAGTTGTTCTTGCGAAAGTTGGCTGAGGAAATAAGTCTGATCCTTGCCATTGTCCACGCCACGAAGCATGTGAACGATGCCATCCTTATCACGCGCCACTCGGGCATAATGCCCAGTCGCTACATAGTCTGCCCCCAAGGTCATGGCATAGTCCAAAAAGGCCTTAAACTTGATTTCCTTGTTGCACATAACATCTGGATTTGGCGTGCGTCCTGCACGGTATTCCGCTAGGAAATACTCAAAAACGCTGTCCCAGTACTCTTTTTCAAAATTGACAGAGTAGTAAGGAATGCCGATCTGGTCTGCTACCGCAGCCACATCCTTGTAATCTTCGGTCGCCGTACAGACGCCGTTTTCATCTGTGTCGTCCCAGTTCTTCATGAAGATACCGATCACATCGTAGCCCTGCTCCTTGAGAAGAAGAGCTGTCACCGACGAATCAACACCACCACTCATCCCTACGACAACACGTGTTTTAGAGTTCTCACTCATGGTAAGTCTCCCATCTATTCGTTTATTCACGATTGAAGGTCGTGTGTGCTTAACGATTGAAGGTCGCTTGAGCAGTATTCATTATAACATGCTTGGTTGGAGAAGACAAGAAAGAGGATGTCAATCGACCAACCTCTTTGTAAATACATATATAATTGTTTAAAAAGAGGGTAATTTATAGCTTAATCCCTCTACTGCTTATTATCTTATTTATAAAATAAACTAAAAATGATATACTATATTGAGGAGGAATACGTACATGATCCCTTAAAGATACTACCATCCATGTACGTAGAACGATTGTGAAAAACTACAAAGATATTCTAAAATCAAAAAATACCATTTTTACTATTATCATTGTCGCAAGTATTGGACTTTTAATTGGTCTAGTCATTCACCAAGAAAACATCTTAACAGAAAGAGGCAATATTGCTTTCTTCAAACGGCAAAAAAATGAACAAGATGTCGAACAAGTAAAAAAAGCCATCAAAGATTTTAATATCGATTCTGAAACAATTATAGAAGATTGGAAAAGAATTCAAGAATTGAAGCCAAACACTGACGAAGGCAAGCAAACATTAGCAGACTTTCTTACTACTACGTCCGATAAAATCACCAATCATTATAGCGAAAAAGCTTTAAAAATGGATATAAAGGAATCCGATAGTCAGTTTGAAGATAAACAAACACTTGAAACAGCCATCACTTCCTTACAAAAAATACTAGAAATCATTAAAAGTGTTAACTCCACAAGCGAACAAGCCACTATTGATGAAAAAATAAAACCCATCCAAGAACTAATTTCTAAATTCCAAAAGCAAGTTGAAGTCTTGACCAAAAAAGAAGGACAAAAGACTGACAAAAAAGAAACAGGAACGACTAGTAGCGAGGGGGAAAGAGAAACCTATTCTTCAGGAGGAGGGAGCTACACTCCAACCTATACTGAGTCAAATGGGAGCAGATACAGTTCACAAGCGCCTGCAAGCGAACCACCTTCATCTAATAGTGCTGGCAGCAGCGGAAATGATGTGGCAAGTACACAAAATCAAGCAGCTAATACTTCAGAAGCTCAAGCAGAAACTAATACCAATAGTAACAATGCTGAAGTTCCCACAATAAACAGTGATGATCTCGCTAGTTTAGGTGGCGGAGTTACATCATTCGGTCAGCAGTAAGCAATCGGCTATCACTAATTTAATTGTCTTTTATCGAACAAAGTATATAAAAGGCTAACAAAAACTAACTTCTAAATAAAACCACACTGTCATTCCAATCTTGAACATAATCAAATTGAATGGAATACTGTGTGGTTTTTGAATTGTTGAACATTCAGAGATTCCATTTTTGGGGCAATTGTCTATCAGAATGTCCTTTTATCTGTCAATAATCCGAGAAAATCTTGTCGTTTCAAGTCGGAGAAATGTTTGGCGGAAAGACTTCCCTTTTGAAGTCCATCATCTCTGACCTGCAAATAATAGCTATGTTGGCTTGTTTTAATTGTCAAAAAATCGCCCAATACAAAAACTCTTTTCCAGTTGCGAATCTCAAATTCTTTCATCTCTGATTTTGGAATGCGGATAAGTCCTTGCCGCAAATCGCGATGGTGCTCACTTGTGAAAGTCATCCCATTCCCAAGATTTCTTATCAGCAGTTCATCTGGAGTCACCATCACCAGCGCTATTTTAGTTAAGAAAATTTCAACTGTTGGTGGTAAAATCGCCAAATTAAACCAGGGATGTAGGTAGCGATAGGCTAAGAAATAATGAGGCTCCTCACCCAATCCTAGTTGTTTATATAAGGCCTTGACCTCACTATCTAACCTCGCTTCAAAAGACACATCCGAATGCTCTTCTTCCTTCCTCTGATTAAAATAACGCATCCAGACTAGGAAACCTATAAAGACTAGGACAAATATTCCTGATAAAAGATATTTTAAATTGTAGTTCATCACTTAACCTCCTGATTCACGACTCTACATAAAGCAGAGGCCTATTTATTTTGAAAATAGTTCCATCACAACTTTAAATAAGACGGGTGTCATTAAAATTAGGATAATTCCTATCACAAATATCATAACTACTCGAAAAAGTTCCTTATTTTTAAACATTTTATCCCCCCTTTTCTAGCTACATCATAGTACTGTTAAGCCCATTTTAAAATTATACCAATCTTATTTTAGTTTTATTTTCTACTTTTTATATTACTATGATACAATATTTTTAATAGGATTTTATTATTTGTTAACTTTTTTCACGAAAAGGAGTCAATCATGCGTTATGATTTCGGAAAGGTCTATAAAGAAATACGTGAGTCAAAAGGATTGACCCAAGAAGAGGTCTGCGGAGATGTCCTTTCAAGAACTAGCCTATCAAAGATTGAAAGTGGCAAGGTAACTCCCAAATATGAAAACATGGAATTTCTTCTCCGACAGGTTAATATGAGTTTTGAAGAGTTTGACTACATCTGCCATCTCTATCAGCCGAGCCAACGGACAGAAATCATGCAAACTTATCTCAATATGAATTCCATCATTGGTGGCAGTGGTCTAGTTGATTTTTTTGAAACATGCCAAAACTATCTCAAGACCCATCACGACCTGCCTATAGAAGAAATCAGGGATATGCTTGAAGTTGTCATTCATATCCGTCAACATGGTACAGAGAAACTGTCAGATCAAGTGAAACAAACTGTCAAAAAACTTTGGGAAAAAATTGAAAAACAAGATACATGGTATGAAAGTGACCTAAAAATCCTCAATACCATCCTTTTCAGCTTTCCTATTGAACACCTCCATCTCATCACTGAAAAAATCTTGCAACGCTTGGAAGTCTATAAAAACTACCAACATTTATATGACTTGCGAATGGCAATCCTACTCAACCTTTCCACCATTTACTTATATCATCAAGACAGAAACATGTGTCAACAAATCTGCTATACTTTACTAGAGGATGCCAAGAACAAGAAAAGCTACGATATGCTTGCTATCTGCTATGTCCGTATTGGGATTTGTAGGGATGATGCTAAACTTATCCAAAAAGGGTTCTCCCTTCTAGAGCTGACCGATGAAACTTCCATTCTAGCCTTTCTCAAAAAAGAAGTGGAGATCTATTATCAACCGAAAGAAATATAAAAAAGTCGAGGGATTTCCTCGACTTTTTCAAATTATTCTGTTCATTATTTCTTAATACCAGCCGTTGTTAAGCCAGAAGTTTTTAGCAGCTGACCATGAACCGTAACGTCCTGCAACGTAAGCATCTGCTACACGTTCTTGGTTTTCAGCTGAGTAGTCACCGTTCAAGTATGAATCTGTCAATTGGTAACGTCCAATGTATTGGCCGTTTGTAGCTGTATAGCTACCACCTGATTCTTTTTGTGCAATCCATTCTTTAGCTTCTGCTTCAGATCCACTTACAGTTGCAGCTGGTGCTGAAGTTTCTGCTGCAGCAACAGTTTCTTCTGCTACAGGAGCGCTTGCAGCTGGTGCTGCTTCTTCTACTACTTCTGTAGTTTCTGCTACTGGAGCTGAAACAGTTTCATCTTGAGCAGCTGGTGCCGCATAAGTAGCTGGCGCTGGTGTTGCAACAGGTGCTACAGGACCATCGATAACCAACTCTTGACCAACATAAATCAAATGAACGTTGTCGATGTGGTTGTTTTCTGCCAATTTCTCAACAGTTGTGTTGTGAGTTTCAGCGATTTCTGAAAGTGTATCACCTTCTTTAACAGTGTAAGTTGATGATTCTTGAGCAGATACAAATGATGGAGCAAATACTGCAAACAAGGCAGCTACTCCTGCAAGAGTTGTTTTAATCTTTTTAGTTGTTGATTTCATATTTGAAAATTCTCCTTCTTTCTATAGTTCTATCATACCCTTTAAATATTACCGTTTCTTGACACTTTTATGTAGAAATATTACAAAATTATTTTTTATTTCTCTAAATAAGCCATTTTTTGTTACAAAAGATGCTTTTTTATGCTATTTGTAGTGTAAAAAGGTTTTCATCCACAATTAAAGCCAAGACCTTCATTCTTTGATATAATAGAGATAAGAATTTTTATAAGGGGAAACTGATGAAATCACTTCGTTTTCAATCTGTCTTTGATATCATCGGACCAGTTATGATTGGCCCATCTAGTAGCCATACAGCTGGTGCTGTTCGTATTGGGAAGATTGTCTCTTCCATTTTTGATGATACTCCGACAGAAGTCGAATTCCAACTATTTAACTCATTTGCCAAAACCTATCGTGGTCACGGAACAGACCTAGCCCTTGTTGCAGGTATTTTGGGCATGGATACAGATGATCCTGAAATCCCAAACAGCCTGGAAATTGCCCACAAGCGTGGCATCAAGATTGTCTGGACCATTCAGAAAGACAGTAATGCTCCTCATCCAAACACCACTAAAATTACCGTCAAAAATGCTCACAAGACCATCAGTGTGACTGGTATTTCTATCGGTGGAGGAAATATTCAGGTAACCGAACTCAATGGCTTTGCCGTCTCTCTCAATATGAATACACCGACTATCATCATTGTTCATCAAGATATTCCAGGTATGATTGCCCTCGTAACAGAGGCACTTTCCCGCTATGATATCAATATCGCCCAGATGAATGTTACTCGTGAAAAAGCTGGTGAAAAAGCCATTATGATTATCGAAGTTGACAGTCGCAACTGTGATGAGGCCATCGAAGAAATTCGAAAAATCCCTCATCTCCACAATGTCAATTTCTTTAAATAGGAGGAAGCATGTTTTATTCTATCAAAGAATTGGTCGAGCAAGCAGATCTGGACTTTCAAGGAAATGTCGCAGAACTCATGATTACAACAGAGTTTGAATTGACCGGTCGCGAACGTGAAGAAGTCTTCCTTCTCATGGAACGCAATCTGGAAGTCATGAAAGCCTCTGTCCAACTTGGCCTCAATGAAAATAAATCTCGTAGTGGCCTGACAGGTGGAGATGCTGCCAAATTGGATCACTACATCAAAAACGGAAAAACTCTGTCAGATTACACGATTCTCTCTGCTGCCCGAAATGCCATTGCAGTCAATGAACACAATGCTAAAATGGGCTTGGTTTGTGCCACTCCGACCGCAGGAAGTGCTGGCTGTCTGCCCTCAGTTCTAACAGCTGCTATTGAAAAATTAGACCTCAGCCACGAGCAACAGCTGGATTTCCTCTTTGCTGCTGGTGCCTTTGGACTAGTCATCGCAAACAATGCCTCTATCTCAGGGGCTGAAGGTGGCTGTCAGGCCGAGGTTGGTTCGGCCTCTGCTATGAGTGCTGCAGCCTTGACTCTAGCTGCCGGTGGAACACCTTATCAGGCCAGTCAGGCCATTGCCTTTGTCATTAAAAATATGCTAGGCCTCATCTGTGACCCTGTTGCCGGCTTGGTCGAAGTTCCCTGCGTCAAGCGCAATGCTATGGGAGCTAGCTTTGCCTTCATCGCAGCAGACATGGCCTTGGCAGGTATCGAATCTAAAATTCCTGTGGATGAAGTTATCGATGCCATGTACCAAGTAGGAGCAAGCATGCCAACTGCCTTCCGTGAAACAGCTGAAGGTGGTCTCGCTGCCACCCCTACTGGTCGTCGCCTCCAAAAAGAAATTTTCGGAGAATAAGTTTATCAAATAGGAGAAACCATGACCTCTATCACAGCGATCTTTTTCGATCTGGACGGAACCCTCGTTGACAGTTCTATCGGGATTCACAATGCCTTTGCCCATACCTTTAAGGAGCTGGGGGTGCCTAGTCCTGATACCAAAACGATTCGTGGTTTTATGGGACCACCCCTCGAAAGTAGTTTTGCGACCTGCCTTCCCAAAGAACTAATCTCTGAGGCAGTTCAGATATACCGTTCTTACTATAAGGAGAAAGGCATCCATGAAGCTCAACTCTTTCCTCAGATTGTAGTCTTGCTTAAGGAGCTATCAAGCAAATATCCTCTTTATATCACCACTACAAAGAATACCCCTACCGCTCAAGATATGACTAAAAACTTGGGAATCCATCATTTCTTTGATGGCATTTATGGCTCCAGCCCTGAAGCACCTCATAAGGCAGATGTCATTCGCCAAGCCTTACATACACATCAACTAGCACCAGAACAGGCCATCATCATCGGAGATACCAAGTTTGATATGATGGGAGCTCAAGAAACAGGCATTCAGAAATTGGCCGTCACTTGGGGATTTGGAGAGCAAGCAGACTTGCTAAACTATCAGCCTGATTATATCGCCCACAAACCCATAGAAGTTTTGGAGTATTTTCAATAATATAACGGAGACTGGGCAAATACTCAATTTCATACTCTTCGAACCACGTTAGTTTTCTCTGTAACCTCAACGCTGTGCTTTGAGTAACCTTCGGCTAGCCTCCTAGTTTGCTCTTTGATTTTTATTGAGTATCAGAATAAAATGAAGCAAGTTTACACATAACAAAACGCATATTACCAAGGTTTTTCAAGACCTGATAATATGCGTTTTTCTTTTTTATTCAACGTGGGTTGTTTGATTGGCAAAGGCAATAATGGCTTGCTTCAACTCATCTCCACTAAGAGTGCGGAACTCTTCAATCTTTTGATCGATGGCTTCTAGAGGCATGACATTAACCTTACCAACGAAAATCTTATCCATAACTTGGTTATCAACAAGTTCGGTTGATACCAAGAGTTCTTCGTAAAGTTTTTCGCCTGGGCGGATTCCAACTTCAACGATTGGAATTTCGCTTTCGGTGTGGCCACTTAGAAGGACCATTTTCTTGGCCAAGTCATAAATCTTGACTGGTTTACCCATATCAAGGATAAAGACTTCCCCATCCTTGGCATAAGCACCAGCGTGAATAACCAAACGGCTAGCTTCTGGAATAGTCATAAAGTAACGGGTCATGCGGAAATCTGTCACCGTTACAGGACCGCCTTCAGCAATCTGACGTTCAAAGACTGGAATGACACTACCACGGCTACCAAGAACATTTCCAAAACGAACTGCACAGTAGGTCGATTGGCTACGTTGGTTAAAGCCAGTGACAATCAACTCAGCCACGCGCTTGGTTGCTCCCATAACATTTGGTGGATTAACCGCCTTATCTGTCGAAATCATAACCATCTTAGGTACTTTGGCTTCATCAACAGCCTTAGCAACGTTGTAAGTTCCACGGATATTGTTTTTAAAGGCTTCTTTTGGATTGCGCTCCATCATAGGAACGTGCTTATGGGCAGCCGCATGATAAACAATAGCTGGCTTGTACTGCTCAAAGACTTGCAACAAGCGGTCATAGTCTTGAATATCCGCAATAACTGGTACATAATCAATCCCTTGGAACTTGCGAATCAATTCATGATAAACAAGGTAGATTGAGTTTTCCCCATGACCGAGCAAAACAATGCGTTCAGGATTGAAACGGCTAACTTGTCGACAGATTTCAGAACCGATTGAGCCACCAGCACCTGTAACCAAGATTGTCTTACCTGTCAGTTCTGCGCCCAGACGCGATTCATCAAGACGAATTTCCTGACGGCCCAAAAGGTCTGTGATATCAATCTTCTGGAATCCTCCACCTGCTTGGTGAAGTCCCTGAACAACGGTTTCAACCTTAGGCATCTTGTAACATTTGACACCCAGCTTATTACACATCTGCAAGATACGTTCATATTCTGACGGGTCAAGCGACGGAATCGCAACGATGACACGCTCGATTTGATGGCGTTTGGCTAATTCAGGCAGATCATCATATGAACCCAAAACAGGAATTCCACCAAGTTTTTGGCCCTTTTTCTTAGAATCCTTATCCAAAATACCGACAAGTTCTAATTCACTAGTTGGATGTTGGTAACTATCCATAAAGAGAGCTCCACCATCACCGGCACCAATCAAGAAAGTCCGACGGTGTTCTCCATCACCACTTCCCTTTTTGCGTTTGGAGTAGATTAACTGCCAAGTAATCCGTGGCAATAAAATCAAGAAAGTACTCAACAAGATAAAGAGGAAGATAAAACGGATAGAGAAGAGGGGCAAGAAGGCATAGCAGATACTATATGACAAGATACTGCTAGCAGTCACACCAAAAAAGATTTTCATGAAATCCGTAATCTTGCTGTAACGACTGATACTAGCGTTCAACCCCCAAAATCCAATCATCAATTGATAGAACAGGAAGGCCAAACTTGTATATATAATGTAGTCAACAGGTGCTGGATTAATCAATCCGTAGAATAAAATATAAGATACAATGATGGAAACCACCATACTCAAAATATCAAATATTCCCCAGAAAACCTGTTTTTGTTGTTTATTTAAAATTTCCACCAGATCAATCACATAATCTGTGAGTTTTTTATTCATAGAAATTTACTCCTCCTTAAAAGAGTTTTACTATATTGTTATTGTAGCACATTTTAATTTATTTGGCTTATTTTTCCAAATAAATTACTGTTCCCTTGTACTCTTTCTTCCATTTAAATCCTCTAATCAAACCTACAATCGTTCCAAGGCCATAAGCACAGTGAATGGAAAATAAAAGAAAGGGCATCACAATTAGAAATCCATTTTTATGTTTTAATAAAGTCAGCAAAGTGAGTAATGACAAAAGTAGAAAATAGGCACCTAATTGTAAAGTTATGAATACGAATGTGATCGGTAACAATGCTAGACTAAACACAAGACTCAAAACAAATAAACAAGGAACATAGTGAAATAATGATAAACACTTAGGCTGAACATGACTTGTCAAGCCAATCCACAAACCATTTGAATACTTTTGATGCAGCATTTTCTTGAATGTTGGTCGAATATACTGATAAGATAGAATACTTGGGCTATAGCGGATTTTATAACCATGTTCTCGAATTCTATAATGAATATCATTATCTTCAGTTCGGCCAAGTTGCTCATTTACTAAACCAACCTTCTGGAAAACCTCTCGTTTATACATCCCATGAAAAATAGAAGAAACATATCTATCCTCGGAACTCTTTCGATAATTGGCAATGCTACTGCCAAACATATTTTCCTCAACAAGATGCAAGGTCTCTGCCCATTTTCCCTTTCCTTCAACAATCGTCGGTCTAGGTCCCCCACAGACTGATTCACCTTGTTGAATAACAGCCACATTATTCATTACAAAACTCTCAGTAACTTTTGAATGAGCATCAATTTTTAAAATAAGGTCCCCTACAGAATGTTTAACTCCCAGGTTAAAACCACTAGCTTGATTTTTCTTAGGATTGTTATACAATCTGATTGAGTTAAACTCTGTGTCTTCTTTTATAAATTGCTGAATGATGGCTGTTGTCCCATCTGCAGACATAGCATTTATAAATAGAATTTCAATATTTTCTTTAGGATAGGTTTGATTTTTTAAGTCTTCAATTAGACCAGGCAGATATTTTTCTTCATTGTATGCACTGATTACAATGGATACGAGAAGACTTTCAACATTTTGAGTCACTACTACTCTCCTGAATTTTTCCTTCCACTATTTTATCATAATTTTCAAGACTTTCCCATTTTTATCTTGAAAGCCCAAAACCTTACTTGACATTATAAGGAAAAAACCTTAAAATAAGCTGTTATTAAAATCAGCTAGAAGAGGTAATATATGAAAAAGCAATCACTCTTTTTTGTTCCAGGTATTATCCTGATTGGTGTTTCCTTGCGGACTCCTTTTACTGTTTTACCCATTATTTTGGGAGATATTTCGCAAGGGCTGGGAGTAGAAGTTAGTTCGCTTGGTGTCTTGACCAGCCTTCCCCTCCTCATGTTTACTCTCTTCTCGCTATTTTCTACCCGACTGGCTCAGAAAATCGGCTTGGAGCATCTCTTCACCTACAGCCTTTTCTTCTTGACTATCGGTTCTCTCATTCGACTAATCAATCTGCCCTTGCTCTATCTAGGAACCTTGATGGTTGGGGCAAGCATCGCAGTCATCAATGTTCTGCTTCCTAGTCTTATCCAAGCCAATCAACCCAAGAAAATTGGTTTTCTGACCACCTTATATGTAACCTCTATGGGGATTGCAACGGCTCTGGCCTCCTATCTGGCTGTGCCTATTACACAAGCCAGTTCTTGGAAAGGACTTATCATCCTCCTCACCCTGCTCTGTCTAGCAACTTTTTTAGTATGGCTCCCAAATCACCGCTATAATCACAGACTGGCTCCACAAACCAAACAAAAAAGCAAAACAAAGGTCATGCATAATAAACAGGTCTGGGCAGTTATTGTCTTTGCAGGTTTTCAATCCTTACTCTTTTACACCGCTATGACCTGGCTACCTACCATGGCTATCCATGCAGGCCTATCCAGTCACGAAGCTGGCTTGCTGACCTCTATCTTCTCTCTGATTAGCATTCCTTTTTCAATGACCATCCCAAGCCTGACAACTAGTTTATCTACTCGCAACCGTCAACTCATGCTCACTTTGGTCTCACTAGCTGGTGTGGTCGGCATTTCCATGCTCTTTTTCCCGTTCAATAATTTCATTTACTGGCTTGCCATCCATCTCCTCATCGGAACCGCAACCAGCGCCCTCTTCCCTTATCTCATGGTCAACTTTTCACTCAAGACAAGCGCCCCTGAAAAGACTGCCCAATTGTCTGGCTTATCTCAAACAGGAGGCTATATCCTAGCAGCCTTTGGGCCAACCCTCTTTGGTTACAGTTTTGACCTTTTCCACTCATGGGTACCAGCTGTAGCGGCCCTCTTGCTCGTCGATATCCTGATGACTGTGGCCCTCTTTACAGTGGACAGAGCTGATAAAATCCTCTAAACTTCTAGTTTTTCCTAGAAGTTTTTTATATATAAAAATTTTACACATTTCTCTTGACAGGGCTTTCATTTAGATGTACAATGTATGTGTAGAAAAATTATATATAAAAATCTTACACATTAGAAAAGGAGGTTTCCCATGTACTTTCCAACATCCTCTGCCTTGATTGAATTTCTCATCTTGGCCGTACTGGAGCAGGATGATTCTTATGGTTATGAGATTAGCCAGACCATTAAGCTGATCGCTAATATCAAAGAATCTACACTCTATCCTATCCTAAAAAAATTGGAAGGCAATAGCTTTCTGACAACCTATTCTAGAGAGTTCCAAGGTCGCATGCGCAAATACTACTCCTTGACAAATGGTGGTATAGAACAGCTCGTGACCCTGAAAGATGAATGGGCACTCTATACAGACACCATTAATGGCATCATAGAAGGGAGTATCCGCCATGACAAGAACTGAATACCTGACTCAGCTAGAACTCTATCTCAAAAAACTGCCTCAGGCTGACCAAATTGAAGCCATGGACTATTTCAGGGAACTCTTTGACGATGCTGGAGTCGAAGGAGAAGAAAAACTCATCGCTAGCTTGGGAACTCCCAAAGAAGCGGCCCACGAAGTTCTCTCCAATCTTCTCGATAAAAAAATCAATGAAGCACCCGCTCAAAAGAATAACCGACAAATTTTGCATATCGCCTTGTTAGCTCTCCTTGCAGCCCCTATCGGTATTCCTCTGGGAATCGCCATCCTCGTGACCCTGTTCGCAATCCTTGTGGCAGCCTTGACTGTCATCTTGGCTTTCTTTGCGGTTTCCATACTTGGTATCATCGGCGGATTCCTATTTTTAGTTGAAAGTTTCACTGTCTTAGCCCAAGCTAAATCAGCCTTTATCTTGATTTTTGGTGCTGGTTTACTGGCTATCGGTGCTTCTTCACTAGTCTTACTAGGTATTTCCTATGTAGCTCGCTTCTTCGGTCTACTCATTGTTCGCCTGGTGCAATTTGTTCTCAAAAAAGGAAAGAGAGGTGACCAGCATGCGTAAATTGACAAAAGGATTTCTCATTTTTGGTGTGGTGACTACCGTTATCGGATTTATCCTGCTCTTTGTAGGCATCCAATCTGACGGAATCAAGAGCCTACTTGCCATGTCCAAGGAACCTGTCTATGATAGTCAGATGGAAGAGCTGACCTTTGGCAAGGAAGTCGAAAACCTAGATATTACGCTCCACCAACACGCGCTCACCATCACAGACTCTTTCGATGATCAAATCCACATTTCTTATCATCCATCTATTTCTGCTAACCATGATCTTGTCACAAATCAAAACGACAAAACTCTAAGCCTCACTGATAAGAAACTGTCTGAAAGTCCATTGCTCTCTTCTGGAATTGGCGGGATTCTCCATATCGCAAGTAGCTACTCTAGTCGTTTTAATGAAGTTATTCTCCAAGTTCCAAAAGGAAGAAGTCTAAAAGGGATCAACATCTCAGCAAATCGCGGTCAAACCAGTATCACTAATGCTAGTCTTGAAAATGCGACCATCAATACCAATAATAGCTATCTCCTCCGAATTGAAGGAAGTCGTATCAAAAACAGTAAACTCACAACACCAAATATTATTAATATCTTTGATACAGACCTTACAGATAGTCAGCTAGAGTCAACAGAACATCACTTCCACGCTGAAAATATCCAAGTTCACGGCAAGGTGGAATTGGTGGCGAAAACAGACCTACAACTGCTACTTTCCGAAGAAGAAAAACAAAGAATCAACTTAGATCTTTCAACAAAACATGGTTCTATTCTTCATTTTTTAAGAGAAGGAAGGCGTTCGTTTAAAAACGAAAAAAACAAAGATGAACGATTAAGCAATCCTTATAAGACAGAAAAAGCAGATGCAAAAGATCAACTCATCGCCAGAGCAGAACAGGATATCTATCTACTCAAATCAGAGGAACACGAGTCTTCTTCTAGAAATCGTTGACAAAAGCGCTTACATCTGCTACTATGGAAGCATATTTATCTAACTAAAAAGGAGGTTCTACCATGAAACAAGAATGGTTTGAAAGTAATGATTTTGTAAAAACAACAAGCAAGAACAAACCTGAAGAGCAAGCTCAAGAGGTTGCAGACAAGACTGAAGAAACGATAGCCGATCTCGATACACCAATTGAAAAAAATACTCAAGTAGAGGAGGAAGTCTCTCAAGCTGAAGTCAAACTGGAAAGCCAGCAAAAAGAGACAATTGAAACGCCTGAAGACGGTGAAACGAGAACAGAAATAGAAGAAAAGAAAGCATCCAATTCTACTGAAGAAGAGCCAGACCTTTCTAAAGAAACAGAAAAAGTCACTATAGCTGAAGAGAGTCAAGAAGCACTTCCTCAGCAAAAACCAACCACGAAAGAGCCCCTTCTTATCAGTCAATCCTTAGAAAGTCCCTATATCCCCGACCAAGCTCCAAAATCTACGGATAGATGGAAAGAGCAAGCGCTTGATTTTTGGTCTTGGCTAGTGGAAGCAATCAAATCTCCTACAAGCAGTCTTGAAACAAGTAGCACACACAGTTACACAGCCTTTCTTTTGCTCATTCTGTTTTCTGCATCTTCCTTTTTCTTTAGTATCTACCACATCAAACATGCTTACTATGGACATATAGCAACTATGCATAATCACTTCCCTGAACAATTTGCTTCATTAAATCTCTTTTCGATTATCTCTATCCTAGTAGCAACAACGCTCTTCTTCTTTTCATTCCTCTTGGGCAGTTTCGTTGTGAGACGATTTATCTACCAAGAAAAGGACTGGACGCTAGAAAATGTTCTCCAACAATATAGTCAACTCTTAGCCATTCCAATCATCCTCACTGCTATTGCTAGTTTCTTTGCCTTCTTTGACAGCCTACGATTTACAGCCCTCTTGTGTGTGATTAGCATTGGAATCATTCTGCTTGCCAGTCTCCATATCATTACAAGACCAAGTCAAGCCAGTGAAACCGACTCCTTCTATCAATTATTCTTGTCTGTCCTTGTGAACGGAGTGATTATCCTCCTCTTCTTTGTAGCTGAAGTAGCACTGATTGGGGATTATCTTCGTATCTTGGCCTTTCTTTAAACTTCATACTCTTCGAAAATCTCTTCAAACCACGTCAGCTTCTCCTTACCGTATGTATGGTTACTGACTTCGTCAGTTTCATCTACAACCTCAAAACAGTGTTTTGAGCAGCCTGCGGCTAGCTTCCTAGTTTGCTCTTTGATTTTCATTGAGTAGCAATCCTGTCTTCCATGGCAGGATTTTTTCTATGTCAAAAAAGCAAGTCGATTGACCTGCTTCTACTTTACTTTTCTTGTGCTAATGCTTTAAAATCTTTTTCTAAGATGGGTTGGATTTCTAATTGATTGGCGTCTAGTTGGTGGTAAGATGCTGATGGTAGTGACTCTAGGAATTTTGCATAGTCCAAGCGAGCAATGGCTTCATAGTCTTCTGGTTTAGAGCCATCTCCTGTGATTTGAACCAAGTCAATTTCCCACTGGACTTCCTTATCCACCAATTGCTCAATATAGGCTGCAGGAACAAATGGTTCTCTCGGTAATACTGTCTTGACTCCTTGAGCCAGATGGTAAACACCGTGAACTTGTCCTTCTCCATCCTGATAGAAGGAAACTCTTGCAAAGTAGGCATCTGTCTCTTGAACCGCACGTACACGTGCTTCAAACTGAGCCAAGCCATCTGCCTCTAAAAAGCTCTTCAAGTCCTCATGACTAAAGAAAACAGGATTAAAGATTCCTTGACAAATCGTAAAACGAGCTGCAGCGTCTGCAATATGAGTTTGAATACTTGCTTGGAAATAAGCTTCAAAATCAAAACCATCTAGTCCTTCAATCTCAGTTCCTGTATAAGCAAGCAGAGCATCTAAAAATGATTTGATAATCTGCCAGTCTGTCTTCGTGAGTAGGTCAGGAAGATCGACACGGTAAGCCTTTTGACCATCAGCATAACTGACCTTAAAAAGGAATTGTGATTGCCCCACTATCGCACACTCGATATACTCGAGACGATTAAGAGGCTGACGGAGATAGACAGTATCATAGCTATGTGACTCCAAACCATCTACCAAGGCCAAGAGCGACTTGGCAGTCAAAATTTCCTGTTCTCCTAAAATGCTCTGTTTATTTGGAATAAAAAATGTTTTCGTCATAACTGAACTCCTTTGAAATCGTTTACATATAGTATACCTTATTTTCCTGAAAGATACAGAAACAAACTTTAGATTTTTGAGTAAAAAGCATAGAAAAACAGCCCCTAAGGACTGTTTAATCTTATACAGTAGCTACTTGGTCCAAGCTTTCACCGATAGCGGCTAGGCGCTCGATAACTTCAGCTTGTGTCAATTCATGTTCTGAAACATAGCGGTTACGTGGGTGAACACGACACTCGTGTGAACATCCACGAAGGTACTTGTCTTCATTTTCTTCTGATGTCAAGATACGACGGTTACAGAATGGATTTCCACAGTTGACATAACGTTCACATGGTGTTCCATCAAACCAGTCTTTCCCTACGATGGTTGGGTTGACATGGTTGACATCGACTGCGATACGCTCGTCAAAGACGTACATTTTCCCATCCCAAAGCTCACCTTGGACTTCTGGGTCTTTACCGTAAGTTGCGATTCCTCCGTGCAATTGGCCGACATCTTTGTAGCCTTCACGGACCATCCAGCCTGAGAATTTCTCACAGCGAACCCCACCTGTACAGTAAACCACGACACGCTTGTCCATGAATTTTTCCTTGTTATCACGGACCCATTGTGGCAACTCACGGAAGTTGCGGATATCTGGGCGAATAGCCCCACGGAAGTGTCCTAGGTCGTACTCATAATCGTTACGTGTGTCAAGGACAACTGTATCTTCGTCAAGAAGAGCTTCTTTGAACTCTTTTGGAGACAAGTAAGCACCTGTTGTTTCAAGTGGGTTGATGTCATTGTCAAAGTCGTTGTCTTCCAAACCAAGGTGGACAATCTCTTTCTTGTAGCGAACAAACATCTTCTTGAAGGCTTGTTCACTTTCTTCGTCAATCTTGAACCAGAGGTCTTCCATACCTGGGAGGCTGTGAACATAGTCCATGTATTTTTGAGTTGTTTCATAATCCCCTGAAACTGTTCCGTTAATTCCCTCGTCAGCGACTAGGATACGGCCTTTAAGGCCGATTGATTTACAGAAAGCCAAGTGGTCTGCAGCAAATTGCTCTGCATTTTCAATTGGAGTATAAAGGTAGTAAAGTAAGACACGAATATCTTTTGCCATAAGATTTGTTCTCTTTTCTATTCTTAAATTTTCAGAATTTTTCATCTAACTATACTAGTATACCTGCTTGAGAAAACGAATGCAATTTATTTGACTGGAAATTGTAGAAAGATGCTTATCCCTGCACTTCATCAGTAACCATAGCGAATAGCAGATAATTCTCTCAATTTTTTGATCTGCTCGGATTGACTTTCTGATAACATCAGCTTATTGTCAATCAATACACGTGAGATGTCAACATTCATTTGACTCAATATAAATGGGGTAGAGGTCCCATCGTCCTCTAATCGTCTTTTATAACTCACTAACTGATTTTTCAAAGGAGTCAGTTGAGGCGTATCCTTTATATCTTCCAATAGATAATCTATGATAATCATGGCTTCACAACGTCTTTCGCTTCCTCCAGCAAACCATTTTAATGGTGTCATACTCATTTACCTCCTTAAGTTGAAAAGCTGTCATTCCTAACTCTCGCGCCAGTATTTACCCAAACACCCTCTGTAAAAAAGTCAGCAAAAATGGTAATGTTGCGAAAATATTATTAATCACATGCACCGCATAGGATGGATAAATGCTCTTGGTATAGCGGGTCAAACTAGCAAAGATGATGCCAGATGTTGCAAAGACGAAGATATCTAACAAACTAGGCAGGCTTGAAAAATGAGGAAGAGCAAATAAAATTGACGGAAGAAGCAAATCAAGGCCAAATCTCGAATGCTTAAAAAAGGCGTGTTGCAGTAATCCTCTATAGATTAGCTCTTCCATAAGTGGAGTCAGGAAGAACAAAGTTATATAGATACCTAGCTCAGCAAAGTTGGTCCCACTATAACCGATCAATACAGCCCAACCTTCAGCAGTTGACTGAACATGTTTAGCTGTCTGAACGTTAAAAGAGATCTGGAGCACTACCACTAATACTGTCAAAATCGAATACCAAAGCCATTTTTTTCTTGGAATGCGAAAGAGATAGCCATGGCCTGTCTTAACCAGAATCCAAATCATGACTCCGCTAAATAGCAAACTCAAGAGATTTTGAATCCAGACGAAATTGCCAATCTGGGAAGAAAATTGCCAATAATTTTGAACAATAAGCGTCAGCTTAGCAAGTCCAAATACGAAAAACAGGTAAGAGAAGACTGCACTTATTTTGAGTAGAAGCTGATACTTTTTCATTTGAACCCTCCTTTGTAAACTCGAGACATCTCTAATATAAGCTATATTTTCCTAAATCCTTACTCCAAATCCTAAATGGTGCTTGAGATTTCCTGAATGGTTAAATAGGGATAAGAGAAAACATGGATATCTATGTTCTTGTTTCAAAAAATCACTGCCTCCCCCAGATAAGCCTGAGGAAAACAGTGATTCAGTTTTTAGGAATTAGGAATGAATACACGAAATCAATTAATCTTATGATTTTTTGTTTTTCAAGAATTCATCGTATTGTTTTTGCATTTCGTTCAATACTTTATCGTAGGCACCTTCAGATTTCAATTTTTCCATCAATTCTGGAATAGCTTTGTCTGGGTCTACAGTACCAGTGTTGATAGCTGTATCGAATTGTTGCATTGTGTTAGAGATTGCTGAGATTTCAGATTTCACACTGTCAGTGTTAAAGATGAATCCAAGCGCTGGAGATTCTTTAGCTTCTGCCAATTGTTTCTTAGAATCTGCAATTTGTTGGTCTGTAACGTTTTCGTTGATGTAAAGGATCCAGTTGTTACCAGTGTTCCATCCACCCATGTGAGTGTTTCCTTTGTAGCCATCAAGAACGCGTACACGGTTTTCTTTACCTTCAATTTTTTCCCAGTTCTTGCCTTCTGGACCGTAAACAAGACCGTTCAAGAGTTCTGGGTTAGTGTTCAAGAGGTTCAACACTTCCATTGATTTTTCTTTGTTCTTAGAGTTGTTTGAGATTACAAAGTTAGCAACTTGTGTTGTTTGGTTTTTCTTGATGAAGTTAGTGATTGGTTTGATTTGGATGTCTTTGTTTGCAACACGTGAAAGCAAGCTGTTACCATAGTCAGCTGGTCCTACTGTTTCTTCACGAACGAACCAAGTATCTTGTTGAAGGTCAAATGAAGTATCGCTTGTTGCTACGTCTTTTGGAATGTATCCAGCTTCATAGAATTTGTGAAGAGTCTTCAAGTGTTCTTTAAAGCGAGGCACTTCGTAACGGTTTACGATCTTAGTAGTGTCCCCTTCAAGGTCGATAACGAATGGAAGTCCGTTTGGAACTGGGTAGTCAAAGTTATCAGATGGGATGAAGTTTTTAGTAACCGCAAATGGCACTACATCTGGAGCTTTTTCTTTGATTTGTTTCAAGACTGGTTCAAGTGTTTCATATGAAGTGACACCTGAAATATCGATACCGTATTTAGCAAGGAGAGTTCCGTTGAAGGCGAAGTTTTGAGATGATGCAACGTTGGCTGCAACTGGAACTGCGTAAATTTTACCGTTAATACTGTTACCTTTGATGTAAGCTGGGTCAAGTGCTTTATAAAGCTCTGCCCCTTCTTTCTTATACAAGTCAGTCAAGTCAGCATAGGCACCTTTTTGAGCATTTACAACATAGTTAGATGCAAAGGCGATATCGTAGTTTTCACCAGATGATGTGATAACTGACATTTTCTTATCATAGTCACCCCATCCAAGATATTGGATATCCAATTTAGCACCAACTTTTTCACCGATGATTTTGTTAGCATTTTCTAGCAATTCATCCAAGTTATCTGGTTTGTCACCGATTTGGTACATTTTGATAACAGTTTTTTCACCTGAAGCTGAGTCAGCAGCTTTTTTGCTGTTACCTGAAAGGTTTCCACAAGCAGCGAGACCAGCAGCCAAAGCGACTACGCTAGCAGATGCAAAAGCATATTTTTTCCAGTTTTTCATGACAAAAACTCCTTTTTTTTATTTTTAAACTTATAAACAATGTAATGATCTTAACTTCACGCAAGGGAAGTTTGGAAATGAGAAATGATTTTTCTCGACAAGTACTATTCTTTCACACCACCGATAGTCAAACCTTTTACAAAGTAGCGTTGGAAGAATGGATACAGAATCGCGATTGGAAGGGTTGCGACTACAACCATGGCCATACGACCTGTTTCTTTTGGAAGAGCAACTCCCAGTTGACCAGATAGACCGACTGCTTTGGCGATGTAGTCCATATTTTGCTGGATTTGCATGAGCAAATATTGCAATGGATACAAGTTGTCACTCTTGATGTAAAGAAGGGCGTTGAACCAGTCATTCCAGAAACCAAGAGCTGTCAAGAGCGTGATGGTTGCGATACCTGGTAGTGACAATGGCAAACAGATTTGGAAGAAGATCCGAGCCTCACTAGCACCATCGATACGAGCGGATTCTAGAATAGCTTCTGGAATGGTCTTCTTGAAGAAGGAACGCATCAATATGATGTTAAATGGTGAGAGAAGCATTGGAACAATCAAGGCCCAAACTGTATCACCAAGTTGAAGTAAACGAGTTACCACGATATAGCCCGGTACCAAACCAGCATTGAACAACATACTAAGAAGGGCAAAGATTGTAAAGAATCTGCGATACTTAAAGGTTGTCCGTGAGATAGCGTAGGCATAGGTTGTTGTGATAAAAACGTTTGTGATAGTCCCCACCACTGTTACAAAGACTGAGATGAAGAGGGCTTGGAGAATTTTATCCTTAAACTGTGCCAAAAACTCAAAACCGTCTAATCCAAATTGGGATGGGAAGAAGCTATATCCATTTTGGAGGATACTCTTTTCATCTGTCACCGAAATAACGATAACGAATACAAAGGGTAGGATACAAGAGAGGGCAACCAAACCAGAAATGGTACTAAAGAAGATATCTGCTTTCTTACTGAAGGAGTGAATGCCGACATTATCAATTTTTTCTTTTTTAATTTTCTTTTCTGCCATATTCTCCTCCTTTCTAGAACAAGGCTGAGTTTGGATCAACTCGTCTTGCCAGTAAGTTTGATAGGATAACCAGAATCAAACCGACTACTGATTGATAGAGACCTGCCGCTGAAGCCATCCCGATATCTGCTGTCTGAGTCAAACCATTATAAACATATACGTCCAAGACGTTGGTTACGTTATAAAGCTGACCAGCATTGTGGGGGATTTGGTAGAAAAGACCGAAGTCTGCACGAAAGATATTTCCGACTGCAAGGATGGTCAATACAGTTACCAATGGTGTCAACTGCGGAATGGTTACATTGCGAATTCGTTGCCATTTGCTGGCTCCGTCCACTGTCGCTGCTTCGTAGTAGGTTGGATCAATTCCCATGATTGTCGCATAGTACATGACACTGCTATATCCAAAACCTTTCCAAATACCTAGGAAAAGTAGGAGATATGGCCAGATGCCCAAGTCAGCGTAGAAATTGACTTCCTTCATTCCGATAGATTCTAGGAAATGGTTGAATACCCCTTTATCAATGTTTAGGAAGGCATCTGTAAAGAAACTGATGATAACCCAAGACAAGAAGTAAGGGAACAACATAGAAGTTTGGAAAATCTTAACCATTCTCTTAGAACGGAGTTCACTGAGGATGATAGCAATCCCTACAGATACAATCAAACCGATAAAGATAAAGCCGAGATTGTAGAGGACAGTATTTCGTGTGATAATAAAGGCATCTTTTGAACTAAACAAGAATCTGAAATTATCGAGTCCGACCCATTTACTATTCACGATACTATCTATAAATCCATTACTGGTCATGTGGTAGTCTTTAAAGGCAACCACGTTCCCAAATACTGGAATGTAGAAGAATAGAGTCAACCAGAGTGCCCCTGGCAAAACCATCAAGAGAAAGATCCAGTTGTCTCTCAAGGTTTTTGAAAACTTATTCATAATTTCCTCCCTTTTTATTTTGATATCTATCTAAAAATTCCTTTTTAGACTTTTGATAACGATTACATTATTAGTATACTCCTATTTGAAGGTTAGGTTAAACTACTAATTATAGAAAAAACTCCACAAATTATTTTATGTGGAGTACTTGTTTAAGAAAGGGATGTTTCACGAGAAACACTCTGAACAAGGGATACTGTTCTTGTTTCTTAAGTTGTATAAATGGTTGAAGCTGTCGCAATGGTATGCCACTGGTTAGCTGTTGTTGCTGCGAAGTCTTTGTCTGCGTAGAAGTCAGTAAATGGCAGGATTTCAACTTCTAGCTCGTCGATGCAGTCCAGCTGACCAGCCAAATAAGCCTCGATGCGACTTTCTGCACGCTTGACGCGTTGCAAGAGTCCGCCCATACGGATATCAACTGTATCCAAGCCAAAGATCTTGTTTTCCTTCAACCATTGGTGGCTAAAGAGGGCATGGAAATGTTCAATCTCGCTTCTGAGTTCTGGTAATTCTTGTCTTGCGATTTCTTGCAGCCTTTCTTTATCACCCTCTTGGTAGGACTGACGGATGCGTCGTCCCACATCCACTTTACTGCTTAAAATCTGGTTCAACTGAGCCTGAGTTTCAAAAAGGTAAGCATAATTTCCTGCTTTTTCTTTAATGTCAGCAAGAATCTCAGCTGCCTGAGCGAAATGCGGTTTGTCCTGTTCAGGTGTCATGTGCTGATCAAGGAGCGGACAGAGAATATCCTGATAAAAGACATAGCGGTTAGGATTGATCCCGCTGAGATTACTTGGTAGGTCTGGCAAGAGGTTGGCAAGGTCAATCTGCATAAAATCTTCAACCGATAGACCAGTATTGGTTTTGAAGTGTGCAGACAAACGGTCTAGGTCATTGCGGTAGCTGAGTTCTGCCCAGATTTGCAAGCTTGGTAGGATAGAAAACTGGGCAGTTTCCCCACCATTATCTCCCCAACCTGTCACGATAACTTCTTTGATGTCATTGGCACGACAGGCCTTATTGGCTTCAAGAGCGATGAGACGGCTGAAATGGTTATTGGGTGTAAAACCAATCCACTTCCAAGCACCTCCTGCAAAGGCAAGGTCATGGCTAATCTTGTGGTGATTGCGGAAATTACGATTGTACTTTTCTTCGCTATCTTGGTAATAATCCCAGTAAACCAAGGTCACACGGTCTTTGAGACGGTCTAGGTAGACTCGCGTTTCCTCTGGAATTTCCACGTCACGGTCGTACTGACCATCCGCTGACATGAGTTTAAAGAACATATCACTCCACATCTGACAGTGGAAACTATATTTGTCAGCAATATCCAGCACGCGCTCCAAGTGTTGGCACATGAGGAGACTACGGTCTACTACACCATTCAAAATCAAGTAACGTCCTAAACCAACCAAGTGGGCTTCGTCCATTCCGATATTGACCTTGCGAGTCTGCAGTTTAGACAGGGTGGCAAACATGCCATCAATCAAATCATAAACCTTTTCTTCGCCAATAAGGAGAATATCCTCTACATCACGGAGTTCCTGCACTTCCTTGACACCCCATTTGACAAAGGCTGATAAGTGAGCCAAAGTCTGGATACAAGGCACAAAGGTCATGTCAAACTGCTGGGCATAGGCTTCAATTTCCTGCAACTCCTCTGCTGAATAAGCCCCGCGGAAATAGCCAAAGTAAGACTGCCCTTCAATCTGGTAAGTGTCTTCCATGTAGAGTTCAAAGCTTGAGTAGCCCATGAGAGCCAAGACCTCAATCATCTGCTTGGCAGCAGCCACATTCAGCACCGCATTTCTCGAACAGTCTGCCATATAGGCTAAATCTTCGTAAGCCGCCTGCTCCTCAATCTCTACCTTGTCACCTTCTGCTAGGGATGTTGCCAACAGGGATAAGGCACGATAAAGTTGGTGAGGTTTGCGGTAGGTTAGTTGATAGTGTCCACCCTCACCCTTGATAGAGATAGAGGCTTGGTCAGATTGGGCGACAGCTACCTCTACATCTGGTAGCGAAATGTGCTTTTTAAGCAACTCTACTGCTTGCTCTTGTTTGGGACTAAGTCCTGTAAATCTTACCATTGATTTTCCTCCTGTAGCCAATTGACAAGGGCACCGTAGAGATTGGCATCTGCATCATAGGTGCAGGCTTGGATAACAGGTGCGACCGTATATTCTTCGTAGGTTTCGACAAATGCATCAACAGCTTTTTTGACACCTTGGATAAAGTCTGGATTCTGACTGATGGAGCCTCCCAGACTAATGACATCTGGGTCGATGAGATACTGAATATTGAGCAAGCCTTGCGCCAGATTACGGTTCATGCGCTCAATAGCTTCTTGACAAAGAACATTGCCAGCTGCAGCCTCTTGGTAAATCTTTCGACCATCCCAGTCAGTCTGACCAGATTTTTCAATTACGTATCTCACCATGTTTCCAGTTGACGCTAGTTGCGACCAGTTATTGAGTTTTTCCGCAGGGGCAAGGGTTGTCATGTAGCCAAATTCTCCACCCAAGCCGTGGCGACCTCGGTGAAGTCTACCATTGATAATCATGGCTCCACCAATCCCTGTCCCAATCACGACACAGGCTGCATTTTCTAGCTCTGGATGAGCTAGTAATTCACTGAGCCCAACGCAGTTGGCATCATTTTCTAGATGGACAGACAGCTGATGATGGGCAAGGGCTTCATACCAAGAAAAGCCGTGGATATAAGGGACAGCACTGAAGCCATCAATCACACCAGTTTCTTGATTGACTGCTCCTGGAACACTCATAGCAATTCCGCTGTAATCCTGTTCTGACAAGCGCTGGTCTAACCAAGCTAGTAAATCCTCTAAACTTTCTGGCGTTGGAATGCTTTCCTTATCCAATATTTTCCCATCAGGAGTCAGACTAGCAAACTTAATCCCAGTCCCTCCGATATCAATCGTTGCAATGGTCATTGTTTTTACCATAAAAAGGGGCGAATCAGCAGTTAGTTCTTACTTTTTCGCCCCTCCTTTCTCTTTATGTTTACTTTTTGAAATTAAATTTCTTCTTTTTTGATCAATTCTGTACGAATCTCTTGCGGTGCAATGAGACCTCTATGAACTGGGTATGGTCGTTCAAGTAGGTCAAGGAAGAGATGTTGACTTTCAGATACACGTACATTTTCATTACACATATTGTAGTAACGAAGAACATAGCCTTCTTCATTTTCAGCTACCTTAAAGGCTGTCGGACAGATTTGCGGTATGCTGAGAACAGAATGGCTCAAGAGGCTACCAGTCGCAGCCACGCTTCCTTCCTGTCTAGCAAGCTGAAGGCTGGTAAACGGTGTCTGCAAGGCTTTAGCGCGACGATAGGCTGAGAAGCGTTCTTGGGCTTGGTGGCATTCAATCGCAAATTCGACTTCAAACTCACGCAAGCACTGAGCCTCTGGTGTTGGGAAGTAGCCCCAGTCACCCAACTCACCTGATGCACGCAAAATAGTCACGGCAATGGTGTCGTCTCCAAGGATTTCGTATTCATTCAATCCCTTATTGGATACAGTCACACCTTTTTCATCGTCATACAGACTGACAAAGGCTTGTTGGTGTTGAGGATTTTCAGGATTTTCCCATGAAGCTGCTGGTTTGTTTGGTCGTGTTACCACCTCGTAGATGCTTTCAGAATCATTGCTTGGACGCGTGTTATGAGTCTTGACCAAGAGACGGATACGGTGATCCTTGGCAGTGTTAGTAAAGCGAGTCTTGAAGCGGATTTGTGGATTGTCAACAAAGACAGTCAACTCAGTTTCAAGAGGAATGCTTGTCAATTCTTCTGACCGTCCAGCCTCACGCTTCATAAACTCGATGATCCCTTTTTGCTCTTCTTCTAGCTTTTCATCAGCACTGACAGGCACTGTCAATTCATGTTTGAGCAAAATCTTAGCATAGCGAGCTGTGTTGTCCAAGACCTCGTAGCCCTTAAGCTCGGCGTAGATGGGCTCTGTTCCTTTTGGTTGGAAATAGATATACTCGTTTCCGATGTCCCCACGGTCTTCAAAGCGGATAAAGTCTTCGTAAGCTTCATGAGTTGTCTTGTCATAAACTGTGATGTTGTCATCCACACTGACCGTTACAAATGGTGTATCAATCACTCCGTTTTGGTAAATACCGTCACGGTGTTCTTGCTTTCCTTCAAGCAATTGGAAGGTTGTCCAAGAAAGTGATGCTAGGTGAACGGGGATGGTCACGCGCACTTGACGAGCAATACGAGCTTGGCGGAACTTGTCTTTTGGTAAATCATACTCAAAATTAGCCCCAAGGTCTTCGATTTTAGCCTCTACAGGACGACCATCCAAGTCTTCCACACGGTAGCTTGGCAAGGTTAAGGCAGCCATCTTCTTGTAACCTTCTGTTGGGTGCAATTCCTTGAAATCACAAGTCGCAACATCAATCACCGTGCTGACAGTATCGACCTTATCATGCAAGCCCGTGTTAATGACGGTAAAGAGATAGTCACTTTGAGCCTTAGCTGTAGCGATTTTACCCTTCCACTCGTTGATAAGATTGCTCTTAACAAAGTTTCCGACTTGGTTGACCTTGGCAAAACGAGTTTCCATCTCGCGGTGAACTTCGTCCACGCTACAGCCACAGATACTATCATGCGGCGCATTCTGCAAAAGTGTTTTCCAAGCATAGGTCAACTGGTCCTTGTGGTTATGACCCCCAGTGATAATAGTCAAGGGTTCTACTATTTGCTCTAGAAGGTTGCTATTTTCTTGGAAGGCTTGTTTGAGGTAAATGCGGGATGAAGAAGTGTTGGCAAGTGTGTACCAACCATCTGTTTCCTGACTGGTCAACTCACCTGTCACCGATGATAGGTGTTCAGGAAGGGCACCTTCCACAGCTTGGACATATTCATCAAAGGAACTGTGAACAAAGGTCACATCTGGGAAGAGTTCATTGGCCACACGAATGGCTTCGCTCAGATTTTTCTGTACAGGCTGGTGATCACATCCGTTCATCATCAACCATTGGTTTGTCGAAGCATAGTCACGCACGTCTGACAATTTTTGTTTCCAGAAGGTCAAGGCCTCGTCTTTATCAACTGGAATTTCATTCCCATTACTGTACCAATTGGCAAATAGGATACCGAGAACACGACTACCATCTGCACCCTGCCAGTACATTTCTGAAAACTGAGATGTAAACTGCTCATCTTCGAGGACTTGGTTGTCAAATCCAATCGGCTTCACACCACGGCCAAAGGCTGCCACGTGAATGCCTGATTTTTGAAGGATTTGAGGCGCTTGCCCCATATTTCCAAAGGTATCTGGAAAATAACCAATCTGGGTTGATTTGCCCCATTTTGCAGCTTCTTGCTGACCAATAAGAGTATTGCGGACATTGGCTTCACTTGAAATCAAGTAGTCATCCTGCAAGATATAAAAGGGACCAATTTTAAGTTTGCCCTCGTCAATGTAACGTTGGACTTTGTCGCGATTTTCAGGGCGAATCTCCAAGTAGTCATCAAGGACAATAGTTTGTCCATCCAAGTGGAAACTCTTGAACTCAGGGTCATTTTCAAAGAGATCGAAGAGATTGTCAAATAATTCCACCAACTGCATACGGTGGCTTTCAAAAGGCAAGTACCACTCACGGTCCCAGTGACTATGTGAGATAATATGTACAACAACATTTTCCATGAAGTAAAACCTCATTCTAAATTTAAATTTTAACGTTTTAAATGTAAAAGTATGATTCTGACACGAATCGGTGAAACTAAAGCGAGCTCCTTATACTCAATGAAAATCAAAGAGCAAACTAGGAAGCTAGACGCAGACTGTACTTGAGTACGGCAAGGCGAAGCTGACGTGGTTTGAATTTGATTTTCGAAGAGTATTAGCGGATATCTAGGTAATCCAAGACCAACTCGCAGAACATCATGTTGGCCCAAGAAAACCATTCACGAGAGTAGAGAGTTGGGTCATCCACGTGGAAGCTTTCATGCATAACACCTGTCCCACCATCGCATGCAACCAGCTGATCCAGCAAGAATTTCTTCTCTGCCTTATCTCTTGTTGTCAAGCCTTGGATAGAAAGAGCAATTGGCCAGATATAGCGATAGAAGGTATGAGAACTTCCGAGCCCACTAGCGTATTCTCCTTGGTAGAAATATGGATTTTCAGGGCTCAGAATGGTACGACGAGTGGCTTGATAGACTTCGTCTTCAATGTCGCAATAGCCCAGATAAGGCGCCGCCAACAAACTTGGTACGTTTGGATCATCCATAATACTAGCATTTCCCAAACCATCCACTTCAAAGGCGTAAATCTTTTCACCCTTGCTGTTGGTGGTGTAGGCGTAGTTTTCGATGCCTTCTTGGATTTCAGCCTGGAGACGCTTAGCATCAGCAATAATACTCTCGCTATCAGCTAGGTCTAGTTCTGCAAAGATTTCTTGGACATAACCCAAGACTACAACTGCAAACATATTGGACGGAATCAAGTAGCTATACTGACAGCAGTCATCACTTGGACGGAAGGCTGACCAGGTCATACCAGTCACTGCAAAATCAGGTCCAAAGCCATCATTTACCAAGGTATCTTCCTTGCGGTCCGTATCTCGGACAAAACGATAAGGAGAGTTCTTGTGGTCTTGTTCTACCGTCCACAGATGAAGAATTTCCTTAGTAGCTGCGATAAAAGTCTCATCAAACTGACTAATCTCGCCAGTCTCTTTCCAGAGGAGATAAGCCAGCTGCAAAGGATAGCAAAGCGAGTCCACCTCATACTTGCGTTCCCAAATCCAGCCATTGAGGTCGGTGTGATCAGTCTCGTGGTGCCCCTTCCAGTTTTCCTCAATATTAAAAGAGTTGGCATAAGGATCCTTGAGCACCAAGGTCATCTGACGCTTGACCAAACCTGCAATGGTCTGACGCAGGAGGGCATCTCTTTTAGCCACATGAAGGTAGGGTCGTAGCTGGGCCGTTGAATCCCGAAGCCACATAGCAGGAATATCCCCAGTCAAGACAAAAGTTGAGCCATCTTCTAGGATTTCAACCGTATTGTCCAAGGTGTCTGTATAGCAACGCTCAAAGACATCCACCCACTCTGGATGGTCTTTGGCCCGCTCTGCTACTTCATCAAGCCACTCTCTAACAATTTCTTTCGAATAAATCATGTATCAGTCCTCTTTCAAACAAGTTTCATTTTCAGTATATAGCTTTTGGGACAGAAAATACATACACAAATGATAGTCGTTTTTCTACATAATAAAAGAATTATTATTTTAGGTTTCCTTAGGGCTTCCTGACCCTTATATCACGCGCTTTTTAATAAAAATTACTAACATTACTTTTTACTACTTGCTCCCCCAAAGTACGCAAAAAGGGGAGCAAAAAAAAGCCCCACAAAAGGGCTAAGATTTGACGAGTTCAGCAGGCAAGAAACTAGCACGGTCAAACGTGCTTTTTTGTTTTCTGATGAAATATGTACATACTTTTCCATACTTTGGTTTCTGATTGCTGATAGATATATTATACCATGGAGCGCGTGATTTATAAGATTATGACCTCACAAAAGCCCCCAGATTCGTTTCTAAGGGCTTGTAGTTTATCCGTGGTGTTTTAGTTGTCCAGTACGAAACAAAGCAAAATAGAGGGTGAATATGAAGCCTCAGCCTACATTTACCAACATTTACTCTTCTAACTCTCCGTTCTGGTGGAATATGTAGGAACTTTTCAGACCCAGAGAGCATTTTTTAGTTTTTCAACGACTGGTGGAATATGTTCATACTTGTTCATACCTGCTAACATTTTATTAGCCGTTCAACAACTGGCGATATGTGTCCATAAATGTCCATGTTCTCTCGCTTAAATCTCAAATTTTTTTCAACAAAACACCACCACGATAGCTTTTAGCAAAGTCTAGCAGTATCTCAGCTTTGAGACGTTCATACTCAGCCCTATCAATGTCTAGTGTCTCGTATATCTGCCATAACTTTAACCTCTCTCCAGTTCGTCTTGTAAAGAGATTGGCGAATATCTCACGTCGTACATCGTCCAGATTGTCCCTGAAGGCTTCGATCACGCGCAGTAGCTCCATCGCTTTGGCTTCAAATGCTCCATCTTGACCGCCTAGGCTCAGTTTAACCAACGAGTGATAGCTTTTTAGAAATTTGTATGCTTGTTTTATCGTCTCTTCTTTATCGATTGGCATTTTCCACCTTGGCCAAGTTCTCAATGGCTTTTTTCCTAATTCTGTAAATCTGTACCTTGCTAAAATCTAACTCCTTACAAACCTGAGCCATAGGTAGGTTGTTCACATATAACATTACCAAAACCAAATTTTCTACTACATCATCTAACTGATTGATCATGTTCAAAACTTCAAATCGTTCATCCATAATAGCTTGTATCTGCTCCACTATCTTATCTCTTAATTCCAAAGTCTCAATCAGTTTATTTTCAGCGTTGTTTGTTTTGCTTGTGCTTACCCTTGTAGTGAATTGATTGGATCCTGATAATAGCCCATTGTCTAAACTCTGGTACTTTAGTTGCAATCTCTGGATAAGTTCGTTCCCTTTCCTTACTCTTTTTAGTTGTTCCTCTATTTCTTTAATAGTCAAGTTGCTACTCCTTTATGGTATAATAATTTTAAGGAATAATTTATAAAGGAGTCAGCCCTGTGCTGGCTTTTTTTGCGTTTTCTAGGAGTTCGATTGTCCCCCCTTAACGTTCTTTATCTCTAAAAGTATTTGTATCTTAGGAAATCTTAGTATTTTATCTCTAGAATAAAGTCCTGTACCTTGCTATTTTAAAATGTAAAACCTAACCAAAACCTAATCAAAACCTAATCATTCTGAGGTGGTAAGTCTTGGCTTATCTGCTTATCGTTTCTCAGGGAGTTAAGGAGGGTTTTTATTGCTCTTATCTGCTTGATAAATGATAGGGGGATATGGCCACTTTCTCTATGTTCGCTCTAGGTTCAAGTGCTTTCCCGTGAGAAAAAATGTACAATGACGGGTGAAGCTCATAGAAGCGCGTGGGGAGGGAGATAGCCCCCACTATGTTATAAAATTGGAGTAGCTTTATCGGTCAAAAAATCAAGCTAAACACTTAGTAATGCTGCATTCTACAAAAATTAAAAACATTTCAAAAAGGGAATTTTTTGCAAGGAAGAGGGCAGCGTTCCTATTCCCGAACATTATATACCCCCGTTCAAAAATCAAGGGGGTATTTCTGCCTCCTGTCTAGCCTTCATGCCTGTTTAGTATCTTGTAATCGACTGTTGTAACTATAACGCTAAACAATATTTATATCATTTTTTTCTAACCATGATCTTTATTTAGATTTGTTTGTAAATCCTCCAAATCACTACTTCAGATTACTCAATCCATTCAACCAAAATCTATCTCCCTTTCTAGTATAGTAAACAAACTTTTGATAATGCTTGTAATATCGTTTCTGTTTCATATACTTTGGTCTTTCTGGGAAACTATCAAACATATATCCACCACGTCTAGGACTCCAATTTGGTTCTACCTTTCTAGCTTCTCTCAGTGCTCTCTCCCAATAGTATTGGCAATCTGTCTTGCTTCGGTTCAGTGTTTGCTTGTGTATTTTCTGACATAATCCACAACCATAGAGCAAAAGTCTCTTATAAAGCTTTCTGCAACGATTACCACAAATAGGACAGATAAAGAAATATCGATTACCTCCCTTGGTTCCTGGTATTCTTGCTAAATCAAAATGATTGCATTCAAAGATGATGTACAGGTTATTTAAGTCTATTTCTAGTTTTCTACCGTCCAACTCAGCTATACCATGACTAATGTTCTTGTCTTTCATTGGCTTTATAAACGTTTCTATGGTTATTGATTCTATAATTTCCATTCATTCAAAATACCTTTATATAGAAAAACCCAAATCGATTGGGTTAGTAGTAATAAAACCACAAAAAGAGGCTGGTGCCTCTCTTGATAGTTCTAGCTTTCTGCCTCTGCCACATAATCAGCAAGGCCTTTATATTCGCCCTCTACGTCCAATTTTTGGAGTAGGCTAATACTTTCATCGTCCAGCATTTCCAACGTACCAAAAGCAGTCATAGAGTCCATAGGGATAGGCTTATCAGAAAGCAAGCGATCAGCATAGTCTAATAGTTCCAGCTCGTAGTCTGTGACCTTATTCAGCAAACTCTCAAAATCCTCTGACTCTTTGAGTTGAAGCACGCGCTCCTGTTTGTAACGTTCTTCAAACGCTTCATCTCCCTCTGGTTGTTTGTAATAATCTTTGAAACTGTCACAAATACGCTTGAAGGTCTTGTTTAGTTTGCTATCCTCCACATACTCAGCTACAAGCGTTCCCTTATCCTTGTAGGTCAATGAGATTGTAGGCTGGCAATATGTCCCAGTCATATATCCCAGTAGCGCGTGACCTGCTACCATAGCAGTATCTAGGTCTTTAAATTCGTAAGTAAAAGTAAATGTTTTTGCTTTATTTGAAACTGTTTTTAACATCATGTTGTTTGTCTCCTTCATTGCTACTTGTATAATACTACCATGGTGAATGTAATCCATGTGTCTGAAATCGTTGTTGAATGTTTTACATCAATTACCTGCACGGTTGCCATGAAGTCGTTTACTATTTGCTCAAATTCTTCAAGAGGTTGCTTCCAATTGTCATAAATAAATATTTTTGTTTTCATGTATTTTCTCCTTTAATTGGTGTTTAAGTCGTTTTTGTGACCTTCGTGTGACAAAGAACGTCACACGTTCAAACCCTTGAGGCTCTAGGTGTTTCACTACCTTGTGACCATGTGACATTCTTTTGTTTTATCGTTCCTATATATAAATACTGCATTTTTTCTATATATAAGAGTTGGAAAGAATGTCACAATGTCACACCTATCTCCCTAAAGCTAGATATATCAATGCTTCAAGGGGTGTGACCTTCTTTTTTGAGAACGTCACACAATGTCACACCTTTAACTAAAAACACTGTATTATCAAGCGTTTAGTCATAAAAAGAATGTCACACTATTTATTTTTAGTAATAGAGTGTTGAGGTGACTTCAACTTCATCTTATCGCTACTCCAAACATCTAGTTTCTCAAAATCTGAAGGATTCACACGTTTCTTTTTAATATCGTAATGATAAGGTGTTAACTGTTGTAAATGTTTGATAGTCTCTTTTCCTGCCCCGTAAACATTAGGCTTCGATATTCCCATATCTTCAGCATAATGCTTCAGCGATCTGGTCAGTATAAAAACAGGTACTACGTCCAGCTCATGCCAACCTCTTTCCATGTATTCATGCTTAACCCATGAAAGTAAGTAATCATTATCCTCTTGATACTCTTTTAACAGGTTTTTGACTGCTTTAGGTTCGATAAAGTGTGTAAATGGCTCTTGATTGATAGCTTTGTAGAGGGCATATTCTAGGACTTCATCATTGGCCAAAAATTCATTTTTTATCCAAGGTTTTTCCTTCTCCCCGTTAAAGTCAGCATTAAAAGGGACGATCATAATTCTACGATACCAACCTTTTGTCTTGTTGCCACCATTGGGGATATAATTCCCTGAAAAGATATTGAATAGCTTGAAAGTAGCTTCAAAGGCTGGGCGTCCTTTTGGATTGACTAGGACTGTATCGCCACTAGTGATACTCATTAAATCAGACGGATTTTTTAAGTATTCGTTTGGCGCTTCGTCTCCAATATTACAAACCTTACCTACCAAGGTCTCCAAGTTATGCTTTTCTCCGAACTGTGCAGGCTTTAAGGCTGATATATTACTTTCCCCTATCAGATTGATAAGGAAGCGCTGAAATGTCCCTTTACCATTGTTACCGTCCCCGTAGAAGATAGCAAACTTATTTCGGGTATGGTTAGGGTTAATAGCTTCAAGGATAATCTGCCAAAGTAGTGTTACCAGTTCACTGTCATTACAAGCGATTGAGTTTAGCCAATCATCAAACGTTTTGCCTTCTCTATCTCTTGGGACTCGTGTAGGAGATTTATAGGCCGTGCTTATCTTACTTGTAATTACATACTTAGGACTAAAAGGGAGCAGTTCCTTAGTTTCTAAGTTGATAATACCGTTCTGTACGGGAATGAGGTTAGAACTTTCTAAAGGTTTTCGTATCTTTGCTAATGTTCTAACCATTAATTTAATCTGTGGCCACTCTCTGGGTTTAATTCTAACATCAAAAGTTTTACACAAAAGATTGAAAAGATCATTACTAGCGGTATAGATACCCTCGTCTAAATCATAGATATAGAGTAGGCTATAATCAGGTATATTGCTCTTGCTGATAAAAGTAAATGTGACAATCTCGCTCAGTATTTTTGCTACTGTAAAAGTGCTAGGGAGTGGAACTGACTCCTTAATATTCCCATCTTTTTCTTTAATCTCAGTATTCTCTTTCCGCCATTCTTCACCAGCTTTAAAGATACGATTTTCAAGCTCCTTCATCGTTCTAGGAGGTTGTTCTTGCTCTCTGACCTCCAAGATTTCACTTTTTAGGTTTGCTAATTCTTCTAGTTCTATGGTTCTAACCTCTCTTTCTATATTCAGCCCGTGCTATACTGCTAAAAGTGCGGTCTAGCTCTTCAATAGGCAATGGTTCAACTGTCACGCTATTGGCTATCTTTGTAAGTTCATAAGCGGTCTCTAGGTCACAATCAACCCACTTATTAAAGAGTAAACCTACAAAGCGTGTCAATGCTACGTTTCGCCCTCCCTCGTCTCCAAATCCGTTGAAAAGCGTGTCAATGATCCTCATGGTCATAGATTTCTGACCGCTTGGCCTTGGAGTATATGGAAGGCTTGTAGCATTCTGTTTAACTAGTTCAGCCGTTGTCTGTGGGACTGGATAATCAAGTCCATGCTCTACAATCTTTTGATAACTTGCTGGGTCGCCTGTTGTTACTGGCAGCCCTTGGAGTTGTGACCAGGTTAGACTTGCCATGTCAAAGGGTAGCCCAATCTTATCAGCAATCTCTTTCACTACCTGCTTATAGGTTGCCTCGTTCATCACGTTGTCAGACTTCACTACAAGGCGAAAACGGGGCTTTTCTAAGCTATGTTTAATAGTCGGGTATAAGATATAGGAGTAGCCAAATAAAGCGCTAGAAACAGCCTTTATAAAGCCCTCAGACGTCCCCTGTATATCGTCATAATCAAGGAAAATCAAATCCCGATAGATTAGACTGGAGTTGTTTCGCTTGTAACTGCCATTCTTTTCTGGCGTTACTTTCCCACTGATACAGTAAGGCGCTTGTGTACGTTTAAATTCTTCAATGTTTGCCCCTTCAGGAACTACCAAAGGGTTAAAGCGTTCAATGTACTGGAACGGCTCAATTTTATCAAATGGATAGACAAGATTACTCTGAAAGCCTTTAGCCTCATAAATTGTCATTCTCCACCCCCAGAAACTTCATCAAATCAGAAATTCTATAATAGATTTTCCGAGTATCTTCTAGTGGGGGCTGGTATCGCCTTAGCCCTGCTTTTTCCCATTTTTGGAGTGTCATATATTTTATATCTAACTCATCCATGACTTCCTGGGCTGATATTAAACCTGTCAGTCGTGGTTTGTGTATATCACGCGCTTCCAGGTATCTTTCCACTACCTCCAGAATGCCATGCGCTAGGTCTTGCTCACTTTCTCGACTTAGGCTAAACATATCCACATACCCCCTTTAGTAAATCCTTATAACTTTCTAAGTCGCTGTTCATCAACACCGCTAGGCGCTTTTCTTCTTCTCGTATTTGATTGTAAAATGTTTTTGCTCCGTCCAGTAGCTCCTCTTTGTTAGCTGGGATAAAATATCCTCTAAATATTCCATGGCGAACCCCAACAATAGGAACGCTATGGCGCGTGATTAGACGGCTGATAATATCTTGCACGGTTCTTTCTGCTAGCTTAGTGATCAGGCTGATTTCTGCCCCTGTTATGGAGTTCTCAGCCCCTACCTTGATTAGTCTTAATACTCGTTTGTCATTCTCTGATAGACTCATTCAGTTCCTCCCCATACGTTGACCCCTGCAAGCTGGATATAACGCCCATAATCAGGGCTTAAATCTTCGCTAGGTGTTTCTATCGTCTGTTGGTTTTCTCGCTCAAATTGGGCGCTTTTTTTGCGGTCTCGGTGGTTTAGATAAAGCAGTAAGCCAATCAATACCATCATAAAGACAACCGCTTGTGTATTGGTCAAATCTAGTTCATTCATGCTATGCCCTCGCTTTGTAATTCTTGATATATTCCACTTGATCAGTTCGCTCCATCTTCAAAAACTCATCTACCTCTTCGGTACTTACCTTTCTATCTACAAAATCAGCAATAAACTGGAAGAGATTCGGATTTCTCTCCTTGATTTCAGCCATTTGTTTATCAAATTCTGCTTGTGTCATGTTGTCTAGGTCTAATGTCATTGCATTGCCTCCTAATCAATCATCATTCCACGAGTATATAAGGATGAGTCTGTCCATGAATCCAAAACGTTCTTTTTCCCTCGTTTTTTCTTTGCGATATCAACCGCTATGACTTCCCATACATAATTCAATAATTGGCTTTGTTCCATTGGGTAGGTATTCTCTTTAGTTATTTCAGCTAGGTAAGTGTTTAAGAAAAGAAATCCATCAAAGTTGGAAAGTAGCTTTATAAACTTAGTATCACCCCAATAATTTCTGTAATAAGACTCTTCTCGTTCTTCTAGTTCTCCTATTACTTCAGCAACTACTCTCTGTTTCATCCTTTCCGTCTGTTCCTTAAGTGTTTCCTGTTGTTCACGGTATTCTGTGCTAGTTAGTTCATTGTAGACATCATCCAAGTCGTTCAATACTCTACTAATTTCTCTTTTAGCTAATGCAGTTCCATCTCCTACAAGAATTTCTTGTATTTCTTCTAAATTTGTTGAAATAGCTTCTAATTGATCTGCTATCATGTTTTTCCTCCGTTGGCCTTTTAATTGTCGTTTACTATCCAGGATATCCTCACACTCAAAAACTTGGCGGTCGGAGAGTGTGGGGATTTTTGAGTTGTTTCTTATAGACGATATCCTCACACTCAGAGTCGCCAAATTGAAAGCGTGAGAAAGTACCAGTTTAAAGAGTTGGCGCTCTCCGTATGGTCAAATTGCCCTAAATATGCTATAATCTAGGTATAAATCTTTACTAAAACCTCTTTGATAATAGCTTGCCTGCTTTTTGTTAAATTCGTTTTAGTGTTAGTGTGAAAGGCTCTGCGGTGTGGTTATTGCTAAGCCTTTTTTGTTGCAATCACGCGCTTCTTTGGCGTGTTTTTTTATTTCTGAATGCCATAGCTTTGATTTCCTGATAACTCATATTCAAGCCAATCATGGCTATTACCATGTCTTCAAATGCCTGGTACTGCTCCAGCTCCTCACTGGTCAAGCTATCGATGCCATTATAGCCCCCACGTTCTTCCCTTAACTGCTTAGCGTTCCTGTCGGTTACTGCTTTTAGTAGCAGGTTGTTCATGGTGCTATGCGCGTGCTTGGGTTTTGCCTCCCATGTTTCAATACTGTCATGCAGTGTTTTTCTTTTTGGCTTTTCTAGCTCCCTCTGCATACGAAACTTAGAAAGCTCCTCACGCATTTCAAAGAAGGCTTTGACTAGGTTGGTTTTGAAGTTGGCCACTTGCTCGGTATTCTTTAAAAATGTAACTAACAAGGTCGCTTGTTGCTCATTCAAAATATAGTCCTTGGTATTCTGGCCACTCTCCATAGCTTGGATTTTAAATCCAACCTTTCCGAACTGTTCAAACCTTACTTGATGTTTGCGGATCGTCTTGGTTATTGTGTGATGTTGCAATCCCGTGCACTCTGCCACAATACTGCTCAGTGTATACGGCTCTTTTTTACCGTCCATATAGACTAATTCCATTGGTTTGCTCCTTATTGTTAATCAAATTCCTAAAAACTCCGCCACCTCTTTAGCAGTGAAAACTCCATTTGGGCTTGATTCAATATCATCTTCCAATACTTTAAAATGTAAGAATGGTTTTGTTTCGTAGCTTTCGCCTTTTTCGTAAAGTGATTTAATACGGTCAAATAGTTTTGTCAATGCAACGCCACTGGTGTACTCAACAATGATTTCACCGTGTCCATTGTAAGCTGTTTCTTCAACGTCTGTGATCATGCGAATTTCTTCGCCTAATGCTCTAGCGATACCGTGGTCAGTTGTTTGTGCTTGATATACTTGTTTATTGTTCATGTTGTTTTCTCCTTTATGTTCTAGGTCGGATATTTCTTCCGAGCAGGTCAATCCCCAGTGGTAAAGCACCACATAAGAAATCTGTATATGTATTGTAGTGTTGCGATTGATTCGCTCCTTTCTAGCTATAAAATAGTTCATCTATGGTTATATCTGATTTGATTTCTGCAACCATTGATTTAATTGCTAGGCGTTCTTTGTCATTGAATGGCGTTTTACCTAATTCTTTGTTATTGTATGACTGCAAAGAAATTTTTAGCTTGTCCGCCATCTGTTGTTGAGTTAGCCCTAACATAACTCGATAGCCTCGTAGTTTGCTCATAGGTTTCCCCCTTTCTAAAAAAATCCCCCTCCATGAATAGATTGAAAGTGTGAAAGGTTGGAGGAGGTTATGCACAATTTTTCTATGCTTGATTTGTATGATACACAATATTTTTTCTATTGTCAACTGTTTTTTTAATTTTTTGCACAAAAAAATTGTACTTTTTTTAAGATATAGTATATAATCATCTGTGAAAGGTGTGATAAAGCATGAATAGATTGAAAGAATTAAGACAAGAAAAAAAGCTATCTCAAAAAGAGTTAGCTGAGAATATTGGGGTTCATTATCGGACTCTTCAAAATTGGGAAAACGGAGAAAGCCAAATCAAACCAGAAAAAGCAAAACAATTAGCTGATTACTTTGGGGTAAGTGTTGGATACTTACTAAATTACACAAATAGTAAAAAAGACCCATTTGATGGTTACATTCCAACACCAAGAGAGTATCGTTCATGGCAAGAATTTGACTATATGCAATTATCAAAAACCGATTTAGATTTTTATGACTATGAAAAATTAAGAAAGCATCTTGAACCATTCGCCCTAGAATTGATGCTTAACTACTTTTTCTGCACAGATGATGAGAGAGAACTACTTAGAACTATTGCAAAAAAATTTGCAAAGAAAGATGCAGTATCATTTAAAAAAGACAACGATTAATAGCAAATAAATTTCCACTTTCCACTCTCTAAAGTGCAAAAACGGGGGAAATTGAAGAATAGAAAGCCGATTTTACAGACTAAAGCGCAAAATTGAGCGAATTTTACAAATAGAAAGGAGAATCATGAGCGAAAAAGGAAAAAGCATCGACGGCCTGATGCGTCATATTAGAAAAAGTCATAAAATTAAAATAAAGGGGAGTTCTCAAAAAAGAACTCTCAGAAACATAGGATATTACCACGGTTACAAGGCTTACAGATTTGTTCGTAAAAAGAATAATTTGCTTAGTTTTACAACTTTTGATGAAATCAAAAAAACTTATAATTTCGATAATACATTAAAGGCGCTATTATATCCTGAAGTTATGAAAGTTGAAACAGCAATCAACAATTACACGCTCGAAGTTCTTGTAACAGATTCCGATATTTACATGGATTCTATCTTTAAACAAAAATTGAATCACTTCGATGATTTTCCAAAAAACTCAAAAGAGTATAAGAAAGAAATGGGTAAATTTCTAAATCTACGTCGTAATATGGAAGGCACAATAGCAAATAATTACACTAAAAGTTCCATCATTCAGCATTATGTCCATCAAAATAAATCAATACCATTCTGGGCAATTTTTGAGCATACTACAATGGGAGACTTAGGGAGTATTATTGAGAGACTAAATAATCACACCCGCCGTAAAATTCAAGAAGATTTAGGTTGTTTAGACACTAGTCTAGATACCAATCTTGAATTACTATCCAAACACATCTTCATTATTAAAGATTTACGCAATGCAATCGCTCATAATAACGTTGTTTTTGATTGTCGTTTTAATACTTTTAAAATTAAGGGCATGATCATTAAACACCTTGAGAAACATACTAAAGTTAAAAATATAAACTTCAAAACAATTACTGATTATGTAATTTTGATTGCTTATTATTTAAAACTACTACGTTTTAGTAAGATAGAAATACGGAGTTTCATTACTCGTTATGAAAAAATAATTAAAGAGTATTCTCAAACTATCAAAAACCCCCACGATGTCCATTTAATCCTTGGAGTAGATAGTTTCGCAAAAATAAAGCTATTTTTAAAAAATCTATAAATTTTCGATGTTTTTGTTGCAAAAAATGTAACTTATTGATAGAATAGTAACTATTAATCGCGATAACGTTTTTCGGAACTTATCTAAAAACATCGGACTTAAAACACCGGTGTTTTTTTATTTTGTAAAACTTTCTAAAAAGTGATACCGTAATTCTTAATCGTAAAAGAAACCCTATGGGTTACACTGCTCTATACCTGTATCTCTATATAGGTCAGGGTTACAACAAGAAATTAAGTGTATCAGCTTTTTAGTCGGTACACTTTTTCTATTGCCCATATAAGCCCCATATCCGCCTTGTTTCCAACTCTGGTATTATTTACCGTCTGACTGCTTAAAATTGAATACAGGGCAAACTGTGAATCCCCTAGCATGATATAAAACCTTTTTGATAATGGCTTGCCTGCTGATGTATTTTAGAAAGGTTTATCATCATGAAAATAACTGAAGTTATAAAAAAAGACGGTAGTAAAGTCTATCGTGCTAATATATATCTAGGAGTTGACCAGGTAACAGGAAAGAAAGTAAAAACCAAAGTAACAGGTCGGACACATAAAGAGGTAAAGCAAAAGGCCACTAAAGAAAAAATAGCTTTTCAAAAAGCAGGATCTACCAGACAAAAGGCTGTTACCATAAAAAACTATCAAGAATTGGCAACTCTCTGGTGGGAAAGCTATAAGAATACAGTTAAGCCAAACACTCAAGGAAACGTTAGAGCGCTAATAGATAATCACATATTGCCTACATTCGGGGAGTATAAGCTCGATAAGCTCACTACTCCACTTATCCAGTCCATTATCAACGAACTTGCTGATAAGACTAATAGAGGGGAAAAAGGGGCTTTTCTACATTATGACAAGATACACGCTTTAAACAAACGTATCTTACAGTATGGCGTAACCATGCAAGCTATACCGTCCAATCCTGCGCGTGATGTGGTTTTACCTCGCAACACTCAGAAAGCAAAGCGACAAAAGCTAAAGCACTTTGATAATCAAGAGTTAAAAAAGTTTCTTGTTTATCTTGATAATTTAGATAGTTGTAAATATCGTTATTACTATGATGTAACGCTCTATAAGTTCCTACTGGCAACTGGTTGTCGTATCAATGAAGCTTTAGCCCTTTCTTGGTCTGATATAGATTTAGATAATGCTATCGTGCATGTCACCAAAACACTAAATCGGTATTTAGAAATCAATAGCCCAAAGTCGAAGTCTAGTTATCGGGATATAGATATAGATCAAGAGACTGTTAGCATGCTGAAGCAGTACAAACTACGCCAAACTAAAGAAGCTTGGAAGATAGGGCAACGTGAAAGTGTCGTATTTTCTGACTTCATTCATGAATATACTAGCATTGTAAAACTTAAAAAAAGATTACTAACACATTTTAAGCGTGCTGACGTTCCTAACATTGGCTTTCACGGATTCCGGCACACTCACGCTAGTCTCTTGCTTAACTCTGGAATACCATACAAAGAACTCCAACACCGTCTAGGTCACTCTCAAATCAGCATGACCATGGACACATATAGCCACCTCTCAAAAGAGAACGCAAAAAAAGCAGTATCATTCTACGAAACTGCACTAAAAGCACTATAAGGGGAGCAAAAAGGGGAGCAAATTCAAAAATTAACAATTCAAGACAAAGCAAAAAGCCAATAGCAACAGGGTTTTTGTTAGATTTATTTTAAAAAAGGCTCATTTTTCTACAAAATAGTTATCTTTGAAACTCCTTTTCTAAAGGCCTTCTTTTTCTGATATAATGTAGAAAAACAGCTAAAGGAAAGACTATGAAACCACTACTTGAAACCATCGATACTCGCTTTGGAACTGCCAGCAAGCATGCCTTTTCCCGAGGAAATACCCTGCCTTATACAGGCCTTCCTTTTGGGATGAATTACTTTGTGCCCCAGACCAGTGACCAGGAGGGCTCTTGGTTTTTCGATCCGCATCTGCCTATCTTTCAGGGGATTCGACTAACCCACCAACCCAGTCCTTGGATTGGGGACTACTCTTGGCTCCTCCTGACACCTGTCACAGGTCAACTAGGTGGAGACAGTCTCTTCCACCGCCAATCTTCCTATGATATGAATAAGGCTACTTTCCAGCCTCATTATCTGAAGATTTTCTCCCTGCGCTATCAGATTGAAAGCCAGCTCACACCGACTTGCTACGGAGCTTCTATTCGTTTGGAGCAAAAGCAAGGTAAAGCCCTCTCCCTCTATCTTCACGCAGCAGATGAACTGACAGTAGAACAAGTAAATAAGCGGACTCTTGCCCTGCGACAAGAAGGTAAAACTGAAACCAATAAAAATTCGCTAACGATGTTCACTGCTCTACAGTCGAATACGGATATTCTTGCTATCAGCCAAGAAGGTGGAGACTGGCGAATTGACTTAGCAAGCAGCCATGCTGAGATTCAACTAGGCACTTCTTTCATCTCCCCTTCTCAAGCTCTAGTCAATCTACCTCAAGAAGATTTTGATAGCAGTAAAGCAAGTGCCCAAGCGAACTGGGAAAATCTCCTCCATCGTTTTGACGTTATCGAGACAGGAGAGGCTGACCGAACCTTCTTTGACCACTGCCTTTACAGACTCTTCCTCTTCCCACAGACTTTTTATGAGGTTGATGAATCAGGGCAAGCAATCCACAAAGATCTGGCTACTGGAACTGTCAAGCCCGGTGTCCTCTTTAGCAACAATGGTTTCTGGGATACCTTCCGCACCACCTTCCCCCTCTTTGCCCTTATCATACCAGAGCATTATCGTCTCTTTTTAGAAGGTTTCCTCAATAGCTACCGCGATACCGGATTTCTTCCAAAATGGCTGGCCCCAGATGAACGTGGCATGATGCCGGGTACCCTGCTAGATGGCATTATCGCAGATAGCGCCTGCAAGGACATGGCTCCCGACTTGGAAGAAGAACTCCTTCAAGCCATGCTTGAAACAGCCAGCAAGTCCGACCCTCTTGGCATCAATGGCCGCCACGGACTAGCCCAATACCAAGAACTAGGCTACCTATCTACCGACCACCACGAAAGCGTCAGCCACACCCTAGACTATGCCTATAGTGACTTTTGTATCGCAAGCTGTGCCGAAAAACTGGGGCAAATAGAGATTGCTGAGACTTATAAGACTACTTCACACAATTACCGACATCTATTTGACGCTGAGACAGGTTACATGCGAGCGCGTGATAGTCAAGGCAACTTCCGCCTTGACTTCTCTCCTTATAGTTGGGGACGTGATTATGCCGAATGTTCAGCCATCCAAGCAACTTTAGGCGTCCTTCACGACATCCCAGACTTAATCCAACTTATGGGTGGAAAAGAAACCTTCAGCAACTATCTTTTGAAAACCTGTCAAGATGCTCCCCTCTTTGAGACAATAGGCTATGGCTACGAGATTCACGAAATGAGCGAAATGTCTACTGCTCCTTTTGGGCAACTCGCCATTTCCAACCAGCCAAGCTTCCACATTCCTTATCTCTTCCGCTACAGCGATTACCCTTACTACACTGCCCTTCTCATCAAGACGCTCCGTCAGAAAGCTTTTCACCCAAGTTGGGAAGCCTATCCTGGCGATGAAGACAATGGCAGTCTCTCAGCCTGGTACATCTGGTCAGCTCTCGGATTTTATCCGACCTGTCCAGGAAAACCAAGCTATGATCTCGGAATTCCTCTCTTTGACCATCTCCGAGTCTATCTTGCCAAAGAAGATAAATGGCTAGATATTCATGCTGAGCAAAACCACAGCCATTTTAACTTTGTAAAAGAATGCCGACTGGATAAAACACTCGTATCAACTATTCAACACCAAAACCTCTTAAAAGCTGAACAACTAACCTTCACACTTAGCTGGTTACCAAGTCATCGCTAAATAATAAAAAATCTGCAATCCCCAAGGTTATCCACAATCTGTGAATAACTATCCCAAGCTGTGCTTAACTCTTGAGTTGCAGCAATTAAAACTACTTTATAATCCTCAAAAGTTACTAAATTGGTCACACAAATAAGAAATATCACTAAAATAATCAGAAGTTATCCACACTTATCCACAACCTGTTAGTAACTTTTATGAATAGCTAAGACTTATCTCTCACGAACACTAAAAAGAGCCTGACTCCAGGCTCTTTAGTCTATTATTTCTTCTCAGCGCGAAGGGCTGACAAGATTTGTGTACGGATATCATCCACACCATTTGGCGTATTTGGTAAAAAGATAGTCTGATTTCCTTTAGAGGCAAAGGTATTTAAGGTATCCAAATACTGGTTGGTCAAGAGGATAGACATGATTTGCTCTTCTGTCATACCAACATTGGCTTCCTTGAGTTCTGTGATAGACTCTGCCAATCCATCCACAATCGCCTTACGTTGTTGGGCAATCCCCACACCATGGAGGCGGTCTTTTTCTGCTTCGGCTTCAGCTGCAGTGACGATTTTAATCTTGTCGGCTTCCGCCAATTCTTGCGCTGCGACCCGTTTGCGTTGCGCCGCATTGATTTCATTCATGGATTGCTTGACTTCTGCATCTGGTTCGACCTTAGTAATCAAGGTTTTCACAATAATATAACCGTAAGTAGTCATTTCTTCCGCCACTTGGTGTTGAACTTCGAGGGCAATCTCATCTTTTTTCTCAAACAATTCATCTAAGGTTAATTTGGGAACAGAAGAGCGAAGAGCATCTTCGATATAAGATTTAATCTGAGATTCTGGACGCATGAGTTTATAGTAGGCATCTGTCACGCTCTGCTCATTGACACGGTACTGAGTCGCCACATTCATCATAACGAACACATTATCCTTGGTCTTAGTCTCAACCACAATATCACTTTGCAACAAACGCAACTGAATCCGCGCTGCAATCGAGTCAATCCCAAAAGGCAAGCGAATATGAATACCGCTATTGGCAACCTTTTGGTATTTCCCAAAGCGTTCAATAATCGCCACCGACTGCTGACGAACTACATAAACTGTACTCAGTGTGACTATCACCAATAGGAGCACACAAACCACCACAAAAATCATCAAAAATGTTGCCATTATCGTGACCTCCATCATTATTTTTCCTGTATTATAGCACATTTAAAGAAGGCTGTGCAGTTTTTACTGCGATTTTTCCTGAAATGTCAATAATTAGAGGTGAATTGTCACATTGTCGTCTGATTTCTTGCTAAACCAACTGGTAAAGAATTAGGTGCACCATGCTAGTTCTCTCTAACTCCGTTGATTATCAACATACTATCTGAGCTTTACAAGTCGTGGACAAAGAAACGAAACAAGTAACGGTTAATCCCTTTAAAAGACTCACAAAAAACATCATTGAAGTGAACCGCACTCCAATAGTTCAAGCATCAAGTAAGGTTGATGATCTAAATTTGATGTGTATACTATTTTTGTCATCGGTTACCAATTACGTTCCTTAGGTATCTGAAAGGTCTATAATGAAGTCACCATCTGGTATCCAAAAACCGACTAGCTCCTATGAACTAGTCGGTTTTCTCATCAATGCGCCAACATTTCTTGGGCGATTTCTTGTCCAGATAGGTTATCTGGGTAGTAGGTTGGCCAGTTATCCATCTCTTCAAAGAGAGCTTCTTGGCTTGTACCTCCAAAGAAGATATGGAAATGTTCTGCCTTAACTGGGGCGATATTGTGGTCACTAAACTGAACATACTTGAATTGTCCAGCGTCAGCATCTGTGGCTTCAAAGAGGAAGCGCACGCCACGATTGCCTTTCTTATAAGTCAAGATTTTCTTGCCGACATACTTGTAAGTATATTTCTTACTTTGTCCACCTTGAACAAATTCCATAGTGTTATCAGTAATGTTAATCTTAGTCACATCTGTCTGATAGCCTTTTGTATAGTAAGCCTTGTACTCAGCCTGGGTCATCTTACCAGTCAACTTAGCCTTGTAGTCAAAGACTTGATCAAACGTACCATCTTCAAGGAAAGGATAAACTGATTGCCAGTTACCTGCATAGTCACTCAAGGTGCGGTCCTTGACATCTGCATCCTCAAAGTAACCATTTTGAACTGTCTTGGTATCCTCTGCCTTTTCAGGCTCAATTGCTGGGCCTTCTTGGTCTGTTGTTTGTTTTAGAGCCTTGAGGTTTTTCTCCATGATAGAGATGTAATTTTCTCCAGCCTTGGTATCCTCTTCTGTCAAACTTTCTAAAGGATTAAGGACATCTGTTTTGACACCTGCTTCTTTTGAAAGTGTGTTAGCAAGAGCTTGTGAAGCATTTTCTTCAAAGTAGATATAGGCGATTTTATTTTTCTTGACGTATTCTGTCAATTCTGCCAAACGAGCAGCTGATGGCTCGGCATCTGGAGAGAGGCCTGAGATTGCGACCTGCTTGAGTCCATAGTCCAAAGCAAGGTAGTTAAAGGCTGCGTGCTGAGTCACAAAGCTCTTTTGTTTAGCTTGAGATAAGCCTTCTGCATAAGCCTTATCCAAGGCTTGCAATTTTTCGATATAGGCAGCAGCATTCTTCTCAAAGGTCTCTTTTTTATCAGGATAATCTGCTGACAAGCTATCACGGATGTGCTCTACCAGTTTGATAGCACGGACTGGTGACAACCAAACATGGGGATCATACTCGTGATGATGACCTTCTTCTCCATGGTCATGGTCTCCCTCTTCTTCCTCGCCACCTGGCAAGAGCAACATATCGCCTGTTGCCTTTATGGTTTTCACTTTTTTCTTATCCAAAGTATCTAGCAATTTAGGGACCCATGTTTCCATGTTTTCATTTTCATAAACGAAAGTATCTGCATCTTGGATTTTGGCAACTGCCTTGGCAGATGGTTCATATTCATGGGGTTCTGTACCAGCACCGATAAGGAGTTCTACATTAGCAGTATCTCCTGCGACTTGCTTGGTAAATTCATAGACAGGGTAAAAGGTTGTCACGATATTGAGTTTGCCATCCGCCTGCTTTTGATTGGAACAAGCCACTAAAAACAGGGCACATAGACTGGCGAACAATAAGCTAATTTTTTTCACGTTAGTCTCCTATTTGATAAAACGTCTTACTAAACTAATGAGTAAAAAGACAGTTACAAAAATAATGGTAATACTTGCACTTGCAGGTGTTTCTGCATAATAGGAAATGTAAAGTCCTGCTACCATTCCCAAAAACCCAATCGCACTGGCAAGCAACATAACCGATTTAAAGTTTTTCCCCAGACGCAGGGCAATACTAGCTGGCAAGACCATAATGGTCGACACCAGCAGAGCTCCTGCTGCAGGAATCATCAGAGCAATAGCCACCCCTGTCACCATGTTAAAAAGAATAGACATGGTACGAACTGGCAAGCCATCCACAAAGGCCGTATCCTCATCAAAGGTCAAAATGTACATCGGACGAAGGAAGAGGAAGGTCAAAATCAAAACAACCGCCGCAATGACAAAAAGGGAAATAACCTGCTCTTCGCTGATAGTCACGATTGAACCAAAAAGATACTGGTCCAAACTCATAGAACTCGAGCTTTTACCCTTGCTCATGACAATCAGAGAAACAGCCAGACCTGTCGACATGAGGATAGCTGTCCCGATTTCCATAAAGCTCTTGTAAACCGTACGGAGATACTCCAAAAAGACCGCCGCAATCAAGACAATGGCAATCGTAGAAACAGTCGGAGAAATCCCTAGAACCAAACCAAAGGCTACACCTGAAAGTGAGACGTGGCTAAGAGTATCACTCATCAAACTCTGACGACGCAAGATCAGGAATGTTCCAAGAACTGGCGAGAAAAGACTCATAGCAATGACGGCTATAAAGGCACGCTGCATAAAGTCATAAGATAATAAACTAAGCATGGCCCACCTCCTGGTCATTCTCATGAACGTTGAAACAACGCCATGGCGAGTCTTGGTTACGGACTAGATGAATATTGCGGTCCGCATAGTCCTTAACTTCTTCAGGGTCATGAGTAATCATCAAAACAGCCTTGCCATGATGATGGGCGCTGTGGTGCATCAGTTCGTAAAATTCATTTTTACTTCCTGCATCCATCCCCGTTGTCGGCTCATCTAGGATAAACACATCTGGATCAGAGGCAAACATACGCGCAATCACCGCTCTCTGCTTTTGCCCCCCAGAGAGAGACCCCAAGCGTTTATCTCGGTGTTCCCACATGCCAACTGAGTCTAGACTAGCCTTAATATGCTCCTCATCATGAGCATTCAAGCGACGGAACCAACCCTTTCGCGGATAGCGGCCCGACTTGACAAATTCATAAACCGTACTTGGAAAACCAGCATTAAAACTGGCAATCTGTTGAGGAAGATAGGCTATTCTCAATTTTTTTCCCTGAGTATTTGTCTTTGAAATAGTCACCTTACCAATGCGTGGTTGGAGAATCCCAAGACTGGCTTTGATGAGTGTCGTCTTAGCTGCTCCATTCTCCCCCGTCAAGGTAACAAATTCCCCACTATCAACACTATAATTGATATGCTCAAGAACAGGCTCCTTATCATAATAGAAGGACAAATCCTCTACCGTAATATATCTCATTATTTGATTTCTCCTACTAAAGCAGTCAAAAACCGCTGAATCACTTTTTGTTCATTTGGAGTAAACTGAGTCGCCACTTGTTCATAGGTTAAAAGCGTATGCTCATGGTGATGATGGTGCTCCTCAGCAATTGGACGAGCCAAGTCAGTCAACTGATAAAAAATCACACGCGCATCCTTAGGATCTTTAGACGTTTCCAACATTCCTTCCTTGACCAAAGACTTAATGGCCTTGGTAACTGCCGCCTGACTGACATTGAGACGACGAGCCAACTCTGAATTTGTTAAAGATTCCTCTGACAAAAGCATGAGGATATGCTCCTGAGTATTGGTCAGAGCTACCTCGCTAGTACAATGACCTATTAGGATTTCATGTTGGTTTTCCGCCTGTAAAATCACCTCATTCAAAAAGGCATCGATATCCTTCGCTAGCTGTCTCATATCTGACTCCTTTCCTTTTGGACTTCTCTTTTTATGAGAAAAATACTATTCTTTGGAATTTTATTTACCAGTTAATTATATCACAAGCAAAAAAAGAGTCAAGAAAAAACGTGAAAACTAGTTTCATCCTTGAACTCTTCTATACTATTATCTATTGAAATGCCTTGACATCTCCATCATAAGTTGCCCAGTCTTTACTGAAGAAGCGCTCATTCAAATGGTACGTCGGAGCTGGGGTGGGATTGGATAGGAAAGGATCAACTGCCTTGTCAAAAGCCAACCAACCCAACCAACCAATATGAATGGTATCCTTCATAAAAAAAGGCTCCCCTCCATCCTTAGAAAAATCTGCTATATTAGTAAAACCTTGACTTTCTAACTGGTAGCGAATCTTCTGTACCGTTTGTTGGTACATATCCTCTCGTAGACCAGCATAGTCCATCCATTTTTTATTAACAGGTGGAATGATAAAAATCGGGTTTACCTTGGATTTAGAAAACTGTGTCAACACCAACTGCAAATCATTATATTCTGGCGACTTGAGATAGGTATGTGTTTTCTGAGAACCTTTTAATTTCTTCAAATCCTTTTTAATCTGAGTAGTATAGAAATAATTTTCCATTCCTAAATCATTATTAGAAGTATTCTTTTCGGCATCTGCTTTAACAATATCTTCTATGGCTTGATAAGAAAACTGGTCCGGCAAGGTTTTTAAATATCTACCCACATGCTTATCATAATTGACATAGCCCCTAACAGAAAACTGACCAAAAAAGGAAGCTTGGCGTTCATTAAACCGAGCCAATAATTCAATCATTTCATTGTCTTCATTCGACAATTCTTCTTTGCTTGCCAACTTCTGAACCAGTTCCTTCATAGCTACGTTGGGAAACTGCTGTAGTAAGCGAGTCGCTGCATATTGACTAGCCTGATCTCCAGATTGATTTTCCAGAAAACTGGTCAACTGGTCTCCATTAAAATATTCCTGGAAAGCTGCTGGTTCATAACCATTTTTACTGAACCACTGTGGTGAGATAACATACACAACTTGTTTATTCTCTAGCTGTGGCAACATCTGTTGCATCCCAAAATACTGATTGAGTGATGCAGCTCCTCTCTGTCCTAAAAGATAGGGACGGTAGGAGCGATTGTACTTCTCAGCCAAAACTGCAGGATGAGCACCATCAAAACGAAGCCATTCACTGGAGCCAAAGAAGGGAACAAAACGCATATTTGGATCAGATAGGGCTCTGACCTTTTGACTTCGCTCCTTAAAACTATCGATAGTAGTAGCCACCGCTGAACGCTTTTCAGCTCCTAGATTATGATGCATCTCAGTAGGATAAAAGAAAATGAGCAGAAAAACCAACAAGCCAGCTATCAAGACCGGTCCGAAGATCATCCATAAGCGTTTAAGCATTTTGTAGCTCCACAATGCCAGCTATGATTTTATTGGCTGTATTCCAGTCATCACGACCAAATTCTGTTACAGGGACACGAATGTCAAAACGGTTTTCAATCTCCACAATCAATTCAACCGTTCCCATACTATCCAAGACACCTGCGTCAAAAAGATCTTCATCCATCATGTCAGAAACATCTTCCATAAACAACTCATCAATAATTTCGATAACTTCTGATTTGATATCCATATTTTATTTCCTTTTATTTTTTAAACCATAAATCATTCAAAAATCCAGAAAAGATTAAGAATGACAGCATGACGACATGGAAGGTAACAACCATGCCAAGCAACTGAATCCAGCGATTCTCAGGTAGAGTAGGCTTCCCTGCTTTTTTCCGTTCCTTATTGAGCGTTTTTTTCTTGCGAATCCAAGCGTCATTGATAACCAGTCCAATCCCATGAAAGAGTCCATAGGCGATATAGTACCAGGTCACACCGTGCCAAAATCCCATAATCAGCATATTTACAATATAGGCCACGCTTGAGGTTACATTGCGATTTTTAAAGACCTTCTTTCTGGTCAATACCATCACCATCCGCATAAAGACAAAGTCACGGAACCAGAAAGAAAGACTCATGTGCCAACGATTCCAAAACTCTTTTAAATCCCTAGACAGAAAGGGCTTATTAAAGTTGATAGGGCTACGGATTCCCATTAAGTTTGAGATAGCCAAGGCAAACATAGAGTAACCTGCAAAGTCAAAGAAGAGCTCCAAACCAAAGGTATACATAACTACCAAGGCATAGGGGTTAAAGAAGCCACCTGACTGCAGGGCTAGATTCTTCAGAGGAGGTAGTAAAGTTTCTCCTAAAACATGAGCTAGGATAAACTTGTACAAAAATCCCCACATGATATAGCGAACAGATTCATCCAGCATATCCATCAACTCATCCCGCTCAGGAATGGTCTGATAATTTTCATTAAAACGCTTAAAGCGATCGATTGGACCACTTGAAAAAGTCGGCATGAAGAGAAGGAAACGGAGGAATTCCCAGAGGGTAAAATCCTTAATCACTCCATCTCTCAGCTCGATGATAATCCCAACCGAACGAAAGGTCAGGTAAGAAATACCCAAAAAGCCAAGCAAAGACTGCGTTCCATTGATAGCTGGCTGCACCTTGACAAAGATAATCGGCAGTAAGGACAGAAAACTAACTAGGTAGAAAACCCACTTACCATCCTTACTTTTTCGATAGTGCTTATAGAAAAGCAAGAGCAATATTTCCCAGCACAGATAAATGCCCAAGGCAGCCAATTGATTAGTCTTCCCACCTACCAGCATGGTAACGATAAAGAAGAGACTAACCAATACCTCGTACCAGGCAAAGCGTTTCTTGAAAAAGAGGCCGATAAAGATGGGCAAGGTTGCAACAATCACATAGACAAAATACTGAGGATTGCCGTATGGCTCTAAATGAGGAAGCTGTTTAAAGAACTCCATCATCTCCTATTTACCTCATTAATCAATCCTTTGATATCAATTTTTCCATTTGGAGTCAGTGGCAAACTGTCTCGGTAAAGGAATTTAGACGGCATCATGTAGGACATCATGATGTCTGTCAAATCTTCCTTGATGGCCTTAGTAATATCGATATCACGCTCAAACTGCTCACGAACACCATCTTTTAAGATGACATAGGCCAATAGATTTTGCACCTTGTGGTCTTTGTTATAGCGCGGAACAGCGACAGCAGACTCAATATAGCGAGACTTGTTAAGATTTTGAGAGACATCTTCTAACTCAATGCGGTAACCGTTAAACTTAATCTGGAAGTCCATGCGTCCTCCGTAGAGAAGCAAGCCTTCATCTGTCATAGTTCCCACATCTCCTGTATGGTAGGCTGGTAGACCTTCAAACTCAAAGAAGGCTTCCCCTGTTTTTTCAGGATTGTTCATATATCCTTTTGAAACAGCTGGTCCAGAAACAATGATTTCTCCCTGTTCGCCATTTGGCAATTTATTGCCGTCCTCGTCAATGATAAAGGTTGGAGAATCAGCCTTGGTATAACCGATTGGTAGGCGTTTGAGAGTCGCTAGCATCTCGTCTGTCACAGCAACAGCTGACAGGGCTACTGTCGCTTCTGTTGGGCCGTAAGCATTGATAATATGGGCATTTGGGAAACGTTCGCGTAGTTTTTGAGCCGTTTTAACCGTCAATTCTTCTCCATCAAAGTAGAAATGCGTAATTCCAGGCATTTTCTCACTATTAAAGTCTTCTGACAACATGGCCATATCCGCAAAGGACGGTGTTGAGGTCCAGATAGCGATTGGCAAGGAAAAGATGGTCGCAAAGAGTTGCTTAAAGTCCTGAGTAATAGCTGAAGGAAGGGCAAAAAGTGTACCACCCAGTGCCAAGGTCGGCGCCCAGTACATGACGGACAGGTCAAATGAATAAGGGGGCTGAGCCAACATTTGCGGACGACTTGGCGTCGCAAATTCCTTATCCGTAATCATCCAGTTGGTAAAGCTGAGGAGGTTATCATGTGAAATCTGCACTCCCTTAGGCTTACCAGTTGTACCTGAAGTAAAGATAATGTAGTAGTTATCATCGCCCTTGACTGGATGCGTGATCTCATAGTTATTCCCTTGAGCAAAGGCTTCTTGAACCTGAGCTAGAGTCATCATCGGTGTAGAAACCTGCTCCAATGGAAATTCTGAAATGGCAATAATCAAACTTGGCTCCGCTACTTCTAAAATAGCTGAAACTCGCTCCAAGGCCGAATGGCTATCAATTGGAATGTAGGCATGACCTGACTTAGTCAAGGCTACAAAGGTTGCCAACATTTCATATTCTTGGCCTCCAAAAACAACCACAGGAGACTTCTTAGGCAAGCCTAGTTGGTCAATGGCTGCAGCCAAACTATCCGAATCAGCCTTTAAATCTCCATAAGTGTGTTCCTGCCCCAAAACATTGTAAACAGGATAGCTAGGCTGTGTCTGAGCAAAATGCTCAATGGTTTCAATCATATCTACTATTGGTTTATTTGACACAATAGGAATTCTCCTTCAAGTTAAAATTCATTATAGATAAAGCTTCCTTGACCCTGACCAAGATAGCTAAAGAAGTAAAGCAGCCCCAGAAAGATAAGAAAATACAAGGCTGTCCGACCAAGAAAGAGGTACAATTCTTTTCTCTGTTTCATCAAGAAAAACCATTCATTTCTGTAATTTTTGCTAAATAAGATAGACTCTTACTATAGTATTTTTCTACCATTGTACCACTTTATAGGCTAGTTTTTCAATTGTTTACCGTACATTTTCACTAGATTTCAGCTTATTTTAAGGGTTATGCGCTTTTTCTATGTATATTTCAAGTAGAGTGATACTGTTTCAAAACTCCATTTCATGAGAAAATGAAGTAAATCTTCCTATAATAAAACACACAATATCAAGTTTTTTCAACACCCGATACTATGTGCTTTTCTAATTTTTCAAGACTTTTTAACTAGTCTCTCACCTAAAATAATCTCGTCTGATATAAATTAAAATAGCTTCTATCATCAGACAAATGGCTGATAGCCAAAAACTGATGCTAATACTAAAACTATCAGTAATATAGCTCATTAGCAAAACAAATACTGAAAATGCTAGTGTCGAAATCACTTCCAGAACGGAATAGACATTAACCAAGTTATTTTCCTCTACTGTTTCCTGAAGAAATACACTTTCAGGAACTTCTTTTAGCTGCGATAACATACCAACTAAAGCTGAAAATACTAAAAACATCTGTGCATTTGGAAAATATAGAATAGTCAGCGTCACTATTGCCATGGCTACAAGAGAAAAAAGAATACTTTCCCATTTAGCAGCGAGGAACTTTTCAGATAGCCGAAAAGCAATTAAGCCACTAATTATAATCCCGATAGAATATGCTGTATTAGAATATCCCCAGTAACTTTCCGTTTTATTTAATAACTCAGTTACAAAGACGAGTATGATAGACGAAACCCAAATCGTATTTGAGAAAATTTCAAATAAATTTGCTGATACAAAAAGTCTTAATCTAGGATCTCTAGCAACTAACTTCCAACCTTTGAGCAAAACTTCAAGATTAGTTTCTGACTCTAACACCTCCACTTCAGCCTTAGGCAGAAATAACATCAGAAAGCTAGAAATGATATACAACATCAAAATTATAAACGTGGTAGGTAACAGACCAATTGTTGCAAACAAGAGTCCACCCAACCCCCACCCTACCAATTGAACAGCTTCACCAGTCATTGATAAGGCTGAGTTAGCCTTACCCAAATCGGTCGCATAGCGTGGCACAATAGCATAGGAAACAGGTGCGGCAAAACCATCTAATATAGAAATTGCAACAACAAATAGATAGATCACCAAAGGCGCTACTGATTGCGTTACGGTAAACATTCCTACCAGTATCGCCAATAATATAGTCTTTCCAAATTGGGATAAAGATAAAACCCTATTGAGAGCTATCCTTTTAGTAACTAAAGGAACTAAAAGACTCGCAACAAAAGAGGATACCCCTATTAAAATGGGAACTAGTGACGTGACAATTACTGATTTTGAAATAATGTATATGTTAGCAATGATGGTTACTCTAAAGAAAATATCTGCTAAATTTGCAAACAATTGAGAGACTAACAACTTAATAAATGAATTAGACATGTAACGCTCCCATCTTAGTTACCAACTTTAGAATTAAAATTTGATTTTTAATATTTTAGCATAAAATAGCAGAAAACAAAAGTGAGGTTTTTTACATGAGAAAGCAAAAGCTAGTGCCTTTATTCTTCCTATTTTTTGAAGGAATTATTATCGTTGATTGGATAGTACTAATTAGTTATACTCAATGAAAAAAGCCTGAGATTTTCATCTCAAGCTTTATCAACATAATTGTTTTCTAGATTAGAAAAGTGAGAATACAAGCACGGCCAAGGCTGCACCGATAACAGGTCCTACAACTGGAATCCAAGCGTAAGACCAATCTCCGTCTCCCTTGTTTGAAATTGGCAAGATGCTATGCATGATACGAGGTCCAAGGTCACGCGCAGGGTTCAAGGCACAACCTGTTGTTCCACCTAGTGATAGAACGATACCGACAATCAAAGTTCCCACTGCGAAGGTTCCGATTCCTGCTTGAAGGTCATAAAGTCCCAAAGCAAAGATTGTTAATACCAATACAAAAGTTCCTAGGATTTCACTAATCAAGTTTGATACAGTATCTTTTATAGCTGGTCCAGTACTGAAGGTTGCCAGGATATTGCCTGCATTTTCTTCTGCCTCATAATGCGGTTTGAATTGCAACCAAACCAAAATCTGACCCAGCATAGCCCCTGCGAACTGAGCTAGGATGTATGGGAAAACGGAAGCCCAAGAGAGCGTTCCTTTTAAGGCCATCGCAAACGTTACAGCTGGATTTAGGTGGGCTGGGCTGAGCGTGCCAGATACAAAAGCCGCAACGGCTACAGCAATTCCCCAACCCATAGTAATCACAATCCAACCTGCATTGTTGCTCTTGGTTTTAGGAAGAACCACACCTGCAACAACACCATTTCCTAGAAGAATCAGGATTAAAGTCCCCAAAAATTCTCCAAATAATTCTTTCATCATATCGTTGTCTCCATTTTAAAGAAGGAGAGGGAAGGCAAGGAAGGCTTGTCTCCCTCTCTTCTAGTTTTTCTTAATTTTTCAATTCCGCTAGATCGTTGTTAGCAAGGGCTGCTTCAACATCCGCACGGTAAGTTGCTTTCTCGTCTTCTGTCCAGTCATAGAATCGTCCCATTTCATCTAAAACTGGCTCAACGATGCTATCCAAACTATCACGCATAAAGAGCATGTGGTTGGTACGACGAAGGAGGAAGTCAACTGGGCTAAGAGCCAACTCATTGCGCATTGCATAGTGAAGTGATAAAGTATCTGCCAAGCTGAGTCCTGGTGCTTGTTCTAAACTATGAGCAAGGGCAAAGACTTTCGGTACATTTGAACCATAGAGATTTGCGAGATAGTGAGCTTCCTTGCTATCCAATCCACGTGACACTCCAAGTTGCGCAAAGGCTTCGATTTCTGAATCAACATTTGCTGGGTTCAATTCCCCACCTGAAACAGGGTAAGTCTTAGAGTTGATAAGTTTAAAGCTACGGTCAAATTCTGCTTTGAGGATGTCAACCACGCGCTCCATAGCTCCTTCAGCCATCTTACGGTAGTCTGTGATTTTACCACCAGCAAGGGTCAAAAGGCCATTGTCATCACGATCCAAGCTCGAACCACGAGAAACTGCAGATGGGTCCAAATGTTTCTCAGATGTGCTGCTTTCAAGCTTGCTGACAGCAGACTCAACATCTTCACGCGTTTTTTCTTTAGAGAGATAAGATTCGACAGTCGCGATCAAGTTGTTAAAGCTTTCATCACTGATAGTTCCGTTATTTCCGCCATTGTAGTCAGAAGCGCTATTGCCTGCGATCAATGGACGAAGACCTGCCCAGCTGCTTTCGATATCATCGATAGTAATGTTAGCTTCTGGGAAGCGGTTGTTAACAATGCCAAGTAGGTAATCCACATCTTCCTGAGTCACTTTTGGATGTTCCAAATCACCTGTGTAGTCTGTATCCGTTGTACCAAAGTAGGTCTTGTTTTCACGTGGGAGAACAAAGACCATACGGCCATCACCCAAACCTGTATCAAAGTAAACCGGCTGTGAAACCTTGATCTTGCTTGAATCCACTACCAAGTGAACTCCCTTGGTTGGACGCATTTGTGAGAATTGTGTTCCCTTATTAGACAAGTTACGTACTTTATCACTCCAAGGACCTGTTGTGTTAATCACCAGACGGGCCTTGATTTCAAAGACTTGGTCTGTCAAGAGATCACGAGCTACAACACCTGTAATCTTGCCACTTTCGTCAAAGAGGAAGCCTTCTGCCTTCACGTGGTTAGCAATGAGGGCACCGTCTTGGTTGGCACGTTTGATATTTTCAATCACGAGACGCGCATCGTTGTTACGGAAGTCAAGGTAAACCCCACCTCCTACCAAGCCTTCTTTCTTCAAGTTTGGCTGGCGTTCCAAGACTTCTTCCTTACTCAAAACCTTGTTAGCAGCTGGCGTGTTGTTAACTCCTGCCAAAAGGTCGTACAAGTCCATGGCTACTTTAAGACGGAAGAGGCTAAAGGTCGCTCCATCTTCGTCGTAAACTGGTAAGAGCATTGGGTCTGGTTTCGGAATGTGGGGAGCGATTTGTTGAACTACAGCACGTTCAGAAACAGTGTCTGATACCACTTCTACGTCGAATTGTTTGAGGTAACGAAGACCACCGTGAACCAATTTTGTTGAACGGCTAGATGTTCCTTCTGCGAAGTCCTGCATTTCAATCAAACCAGTCTCAAGACCGCTAGCCGCTGCCTGCAAGGCTACACCAGCCCCTGTAATTCCTCCACCGATAATCAAGAGGTCCAAGGTACGTTCCTGCATTTTTTGAATTGATAATTCACGTGTTTTCTTTGAAAATTCCATATTTACACACTTTCTAACTAAGTCGCTTTATTCTTCCAGTATTATACTCTTCGAAAATCTCTTCAAACCACGTCAGCGTCGCCTTACCGAATGTATGGTTACTGACTTCGTCAGTTTCATTTACAACCTCAAAGCAGTGCTTTGAGCAACCTGCGGCTAGCTTCCTAGTTTGCTCTTTGATTTTCATTGAGTATTAGTCATCGATTTCCGCAAAGACTTGCGTTGCTTTTACAGCCTTCTTCCAGCCCTTGTAGAGTTGTTCCTTGCGAGATTCGTTCATCGATGGCTCGAAGAGCTCTCCTGTCTCATTCAAGAGTTTCAACTCATCCAAGTCTTTCCAATAACCTACTGACAAACCTGCTAGGAAGGCTGCTCCTAGGGCTGTTGTTTCCAAGTTTTTGGCGCGTGCGATATCGATTCCCAAAATGTCAGCTTGGAACTGCATGAGGAAATTGTTCATAGCTGCACCACCGTCTACTTTCAAGACTTGGATAGCTGTCTGAGCATCCACTTGCATGGTGTCGATGATGTCACGTACTTGATAAGCAATAGATTGCAAAGTCGCCTTGATAAAGTCTTCTTTACTTGTTCCACGAGTTAAGCCAAAGACAGAACCGCGAGCGTTTTGGTTCCAGTATGGAGCACCTAGACCTGTAAAGGCTGGAACGACATAAACTTCATCATTGTTGTGAGAATCACGGGCATATTTTTCAGATTCTGGTGAATTTTCAACCATGCGAAGTCCATCACGAAGCCACTGAATGGCGCTGCCTGCGATGAAGATTGAACCTTCCAAGGCATAGTAAACCTTGCCATTGATTCCGTAACCAATGGTTGTTAATAGGTTGTTCTCAGACAACTGCATCTCTTCACCAGTATTCATGATGATGAAAGAACCTGTTCCATAAGTATTCTTGACCATACCTGGTTCAAAGGCCAACTGTCCAAAGAGGGCTGCTTGTTGGTCCCCAGCCATACCTGAGATTGGCACTTCTCCACCGTAGAAATGGAATGGAGCTGTCTTACCATAGATTTCAGAGTTAGAACGAACTTCTGGCAACATAGCCTTTGGAATGTTGAGGATTTCCAAAATCTCATCATCCCATTTAAGTTCTTTAATGTTATAAAGCATGGTACGAGCTGCATTTGAGTAGTCCGTCACGTGAGCCGCACCGTCAGTCAATTTCCAAACCAACCAAGTATCGATGGTACCAAAGAGCAATTCCCCTTTTTCTGCTCGCTCTTGAGCACCTTCTACATGATCCAAAATCCAACGAACCTTGGTAGCAGAGAAGTAAGCATCGATGATCAAACCAGTCTTTTCATGGAATTTTTCCACATAACCTTGACTTTTTAGTTGTTCAGCCAAAGGAGCTGTCTGACGTGATTGCCAAACGATAGCATTGTAGATAGGGAGCCCTGTTTTCTTATCCCAGACGACAGTTGTTTCACGCTGGTTGGTAATCCCGATTGCTTCGATTTGATTTGGCTTGACACCACTTTCGATGAAAGCACCCGCAATAACTGACTGAACAGAGTTCCAAATTTCATTGGCATTGTGCTCTACCCAACCTGCCTGAGGGAAAATCTGGGTAAACTCTTTTTGACTCGAGCTAACTTTTTCTCCTTTTTTGTTGAAAATAATGGCACGAGAACTTGTAGTTCCCTGGTCAATGGCCATAATGTATTTTTCTTGTGACATGTGCTGTCCTCCTGATAAAGATCTTGAGGATGTTTCCTCTTTACACTAACTAGTATACAAAATAAAGCGCTTTCTTGTTCATCAACTTTTTTTAATTTTTTAAAAAATGTGAGTAGATTGTGTGAATTTCACAAAAAAGACCTGGAACAACCAAGCCTTTTAAGTGAATAATAACTGACGAATCCCTGCCAAATCTTCCAAATCCAAGTCGTTTTTTAAATAATAAACTGGGGTCTGTTCCTTCTTATGAATCGGGTTATTGGTAACCAGCAAATCATAATGCCGAGTACAATCATAGGCTTCAATGGTAATAAAACGATTGTATTCCAAATACCGTTTCAAAATGGCTGCCATCCTTGAAAAGACAAGAAAACCAGATGTCAAATCCAGACCAATCCGCATATGCTGGCCACCATTTTCAGCCATATATTCGATTAACTGGAGCCATTCCCAGAGAATTTTCTTATCTAGATCTGTCCCCTGATGAAAGGCCGGTAGAGCATGAAAAATCTCCTCTGCCGTTCCCCTAAAATCATGTTCCATCAACAAATAAGGATGACGATTCTCTAACTGGTACTTGTAGCGGTCCTGTAAAATATAGCCCTTATAGAGATAGACTTGAGCACAAAGTTGACTGAGTTCATAGGTAACGTGATCCTCTATATAATCACCCAGCAACTCCTCCTTCTTCATTTCTTGAATCAATTGTGTCAGCAAATCTGCCAACTGCCCTCCAAAACCAAGGATATACTCCATAGTATGAAGAGGAAGAATGCGATGAGATAGGAGGAAAGAGAAGAAAATCATCATCTCCCCATCCTCAGTTCCTAGAGGAAGGTGTTGTCCAGCGCAAAAGGACGGAGCCTTTCGATGCAAACGAAGGTAGAAAATATTGTCAAAATACCCTCGCATTTTCTCTTCTATGACTTGAAACTGACAGGCATTGACCCGAAGACGCTGTTGACTGATATGAGTCCAGAGAACCAAGTCCAATTTCTGACCCGAAGACAAACTTGCACCGCAGATTTCTTCTAAAGTAGCAATCTCCTGTTTTCTCTCTGGTTTCTGCATGTGACCTTCCCATTCCTGACTCGACCAGACCTTGCGGAAAAGACAGAAATAGAAATAGCGAATCTGATGCTCTGGACCTCGCCAACGTCCATTTTGGATGGATAAGTCAAATTCTGACAAAATCTGATTCAAACTAGCTAAGTGGCGACCAAGCGTAGCCTCGCTAATCATCAATTCTTGAGCCAGCTGATGGGCTAAAAACTGTTGGTGGTAGAGAAGATAGACCAAAATCTAGTATTTAACAGCATTCTCCAAAAACAGGCTCCGAATATCTCTCCCCTTGGTAGCTGCACCGATCGACAGGCGCAGATTTTCATCTTCTAAGGAGATATTCAGCTCTAAGCCACTGTTCAAAGCCTTGTCATTGAGTAGGGTGACATATTTGGTTAGGGTTGCTTTTGAAAATCCTGTTTCCTCCATTACAGCCTTGACGGTCGTCTGAGACTCTTGTAATAGAAAGGAAAGGATTGAAAATTGGCCAGATTCAGCCTTTTCCATCAAATCTCCTAAATACATTTGTTACCCCTTTCATTTTCTACCTTAAGCATAGCATAAATCTTACAAATGCTGAAATAATCTGTTTCTCTTTTTATTTTCATGCTAATTTCCCAGTCCATTATCCTAAAAATCAACAAACACACGGCTCCCTCTTTGGGCATTTTTATGCTAAAATAGTAGCTATGGATAAAATTATTAAAACTATATCAGAAAGCGGAGCCTTTCGTGCTTTTGTCCTTGACAGCACAGAAACCGTCCGCACTGCTCAAGAAAAACACCAAACCCAAGCTAGCTCAACTGTAGCACTTGGTCGAACTCTTATCGCTAGCCAGATTCTCGCAGCCAATGAAAAAGGAAACACTAAACTAACAGTTAAGGTGCTGGGATCTAGCTCCCTAGGTGCTATCATCACCGTCGCTGATACCAAAGGTAACGTCAAAGGCTACGTTCAAAATCCTGGTGTTGACATCAAAAAGACTGCAACTGGTGAAGTTCTAGTTGGACCTTTTGTTGGAAATGGTCAATTCCTCGTTATCACAGACTACGGTACTGGAAATCCTTACAACTCTATGACTCCCCTTATCTCTGGAGAAATTGGTGAAGACCTTGCCTTTTACCTGACTGAAAGCCAACAAACACCTTCAGCAGTCGGTCTCAATGTCCTTTTGGACGAAGAAGACAAGGTCAAGGTTGCAGGTGGTTTCCTAGTCCAAGTCTTGCCGGGAGCCAAGGAAGAAGAGATTGCTCGCTTTGAAAAACGCATCCAAGAAATGCCAGCTATCTCGACCCTTCTCGAAAGTGAAGACCATATCGAAGCCCTCCTCAAGGCTATCTACGGGGACGAGGCCTACAAGCGTCTTTCTGAGGAAGAAATCCGTTTCCAATGTGACTGTAGCCATGAACGCTTTATGAACGCTCTTGCTAGCCTTCCAAGCTCAGACTTACAGGAAATGAAAGAGGAAGACCACGGGGCAGAAATCACTTGTCAATTCTGCCAAACAACTTACAACTTTGATGAACACGACCTGGAGGAACTCATTCGTGACAAATCTTAATACACCCTTTATGATTGGCAATGTTGAGATTCCCAATCGTACCGTTTTAGCGCCCATGGCTGGCGTGACCAACTCAGCCTTTCGTACTATTGCAAAAGAGCTCGGAGCTGGACTCGTTGTCATGGAAATGGTCTCTGACAAGGGAATCCAATACAACAACGAAAAAACCCTGCATATGCTTCATATCGATGAAGGCGAAAACCCTGTTTCTATCCAACTTTTTGGTAGTGATGAAGACAGCCTGGCACGCGCAGCAGAATTCATCCAAGAAAACACCAAAACCGATATCGTGGATATCAACATGGGCTGCCCAGTTAATAAAATCGTGAAGAACGAAGCTGGCGCTATGTGGCTCAAGGACCCAGACAAGATCTACTCTATTATCAACAAGGTTCAATCTGTCCTTGATATTCCACTTACTGTCAAAATGCGTACAGGCTGGTCTGACCCGTCTCTTGCAGTAGAAAATGCCCTCGCTGCTGAAGCTGCAGGTGTTTCTGCCCTTGCTATGCATGGCCGTACCCGCGAACAAATGTATACGGGTCATGCAGACCTTGAGACCCTTCACAAGGTCGCTCAAGCTTTGACCAAGATTCCATTCATCGCCAACGGTGACATCCGTACGGTCCAAGAAGCCAAACAACGCATCGAAGAAGTTGGTGCTGACGCAGTTATGATTGGCCGCGCTGCCATGGGAAATCCTTACCTCTTCAACCAAATCAACCACTACTTTGAAACAGGAGAAATCCTACCTGATTTGACCTTTGAGGACAAGATGAAAATCGCCTACGAACATTTGAAACGCTTAATTAACCTCAAAGGAGAAAACGTAGCAGTTCGTGAATTCCGTGGACTCGCTCCTCACTACCTCCGTGGAACATCTGGCGCAGCCAAACTCCGTGGAGCCATTTCACAAGCTAGCACTCTGGCAGAGATTGAGGCTCTCTTGCAATTGGATAAGGCTTAAAATGGTTCATACTGCTCTACTGATTATCGATATGCAAAAAGCATTTGATAACCCTATCTGGGGAGAACGGAACAACCCTCAAGCTGAACAACAAGCATTGAGGGTACTGGCATACTTTCGTAAACATGCTCTTCCAGTCTTACATGTTCAACACATATCTGACAATCCCCAGTCGCAATTTCATAACAAACAAAATCAGGAGTTTAAAAGTGGATTTGAGCCAGTTACTGCAGAAACTGTCTTTCAAAAAACGGTTAATAGCGCCTTCATTGGAACAAATCTTGAAACATATTTACGAAAAAATCAGATTTGTCATTTAGTCGTTGTTGGTTTGACCCTGCCTCATTGTGTATCTACTACGACACGAATGGCAGCAAATCTTGGTTTTGAAGTCACTTTACTAGCAGATGCTACTGCCAGTTTTACCCTATCTAACAAAAACGATCAGACCATCTCTCCTGAGACTATCCATGAGATTAATCTCCTTTCTCTACAAGATGAGTTTGCTCAAATTCTTACTACAGAAGAATTTTTAACCCAAGTATAAAATAATCCGTCAACTCTTATTGAGCTGACGGATTTTCTTTGATTGTAAAAATTCAAATACTGAGAGCTATTATTGACTCAAAGCAACACTGGAAACCTTACCATCCGCTCCTGTTGTAATTTGGATGACTTTTCCTCCACCAATTTTGGCATTATACTTACCATCATCAAGAGTGTAAGAGTAACCTCTGATAGAATAGTTTTCTTTCTTTCCATCGGAAGATTCTACTGTAAATTGACCACCTGATGAAACTGTGATGGTTTCGCCATTGGCTCCCTTCCAGTTGCCCGCTGCAGCTGAGAAATCACCATCTACCATGGTTAAAACACCCTTGTAACGTTTATTTTGCTCTGCTTGTTTGTCTTGAAGTTTGCGGTCAGTTGTAGGATCATAGCTTGATTGGTTAGACTGGGCTTGAGGAGCCTGTTGAGTTGAAGGAATCTGAGCAGGAGTTTGTTGACTAGCCGCCTGTTGATTAGCTACTTCTTGACCTTGTCTTTGCTCTGGTTCAGGTGCCGCTTGTGATGGTGTTGCACTTACTGAAGACTGGTCAGTAGACGCCTTGGCCTTTTCAGATGCAGCTGAACTTGAGGACTTCTGAGTCTTGCTTTCTTTGCTAGCAGAAGCTGCTTTAGAACTTGATGATTGGCTTGTCTTAGCAGAACTGCTTGCTTGAGTTGTTTCCTTTTTATTTCCACAAGCTCCCAGTAGCAAGGTAGAAGCTAATACAGTCGCTGCCATCAATTTGATATAGGTTTTCTTTTTCATTTTTCTACTCCTTTGTAATATTTTAGAAATATAAAGAAATGTTTTTGTAATATAATTGTAACATTGTGATTTAAATATGTCAACAATTTATCTAAACTATTTTAAAAATCTTAAATACTTTAGATACATTTACTCCTCCTACTCTTCTATTCGTAATAAAACAGAAAAACAGGAGATTTTCCTGTTAAAAATTTAAATTTGTTTTTGTGTAATCGCTTGCATTACGTTAAACGAAGGAATATAATAATATTGAAATATAATATAGGAGGTGCACTCTTATGCTAAATAAGTATTACAAGTATCTGCCTTGGTTAATTTTGGGAGCTATTGGCTCTTATCAATCAGCCGCTTACTATGCGCGAACTGCATTTGATGTCTTCTATCTGACTACAATCTTTTTGATTGTCTATATCGCCTTGTTATTTTTACATGAGAACTATCTCAAGTATCGATACAAAGCCTTCTTTACTCACCTGTTGAGTAATTCTAAGAAAGATAGCCATCCCTAAAAACAGTCGCAACAGCAAAACCATTTCATGATGGTACATAAAGAGGTCGGGAACTTTGTCCCGGCCTCGTTTTTTATTTCAGTCGATAGGTTTTTCTTGGTTTCTTTTTAGGTACTCGTTTGAGCCCGACCTCTTCTACATATTCTCCGTATTTTACGAGAAAGTTATTGCTGACGATTGGACGACCGGGGTTGATAAGATTGACCAGTTCAGTTCCTTCGTATACAGTGAACTCCTCCTCCAGCAGATAGAGGAAGGTCGGATTCCAGTCGAGACGGCCTTGGATTCGTTTGATGGATTCTTGGATAATGGCATAATGGTCAAAAGCGAAGGCTTGCTCCTCCAACTCTACTCCCTCTAAGAAGCACTTGCCTGTCTGAAAATCGACATCTACGAAAACGACATCCTTGGCATCGTCTCCTGCTTGAACAAGTTCTAATGCACGACTAGGCAGATAAACCAAGTGGGCAATGGTCACTGTCCATCCCCTTGGGTCACGGTCGGGAGTCGATACGGTCATCAATTGCTCGATTTTTTCCAAAGGAAGATTTAGATTGACTTCTTCTCTCACCTCACGCTGACAGGCATGCGCAGCATCTTCGCCCTTGTCCATAAATCCTCCAACCAGAGCCAAACAATTTTGATAAGGGTGAGCCTTGCGACGAATTAATAAAAGCTTGATCTTTCCTTCAACAAAGCAGTAGGCTACCATATCCACCGTCACACTTGGTTTTTCGTATTGAGGGAGTTCCTGCTTGTAGTACCAGTCTAAAAACTCCTCCTGACTGGCATGAATTTCAAAATATTCTTTTTCTGTCATCCCAGCTGGAATCATCGTGTCCGCCATTTTATGCCTCCTTACGAACTGCCTTAGTCCATTGGTACCAACCCACTAGACTATTGAGTGTGTAGACCCAGTACATCCCTTGAATATGGATATTTTCACCCCACCAAAGGTAGATACTAAAGAGATTAGTTGCAATCCAGAAAATCCATTGCTCACGGTAGAGACGTGTCATCAAGAGCTGACCTACACCATTGGTCGCATCGGTAACACTATCACGGAAAGGGCGAGCACTATGGATACTTTGGTAAGCTAAGCCCATACCAATCCAGATGATAGCAGTCAAAGCCAAGTACTTGAGCCAGTCAAGCACAGATAATTTCTTGGCTTCAAAATGAGATTCTTCTGCTTTTCCTTGATCATTAATACGATTAGACAGCCAAGCATAGAGGCCAATCGGCTGCATGACAAAGAAGTAAACAGTCGTCAAAACTTCACCATAAAAAGTCGCATTCATGGCCAAAATCAAATAGATAGCAGAGTTAATAGCCCCGAAGAGATAATTACTTGCACGTCCTTCTGCTACCAAGATAACACATACAATCCCAGTCCAAGAGGCAAACAAGCTCATCCAGTCATGACTTTCTGTATTTTGCGTGAATTCCAAGATCAAGGGAACACTTGACAGAACAATGAGATACAACCACTGGAAGAGGCTACGGCCGACAAAGAGATCTTTCCAGAGCAGGTTCATGATTCCTACAAAACCGATCTTGCGGGCTTCCGCATGGACATTTTTAAAGTTTTCGATAAATTGTGTGATTTTTTCAGTTAATTTTTTCATAATTTTCTCCTAATCTGCTTGGTAAATGGCATCAATAGCCACTTTTGCTGCTTCATAATTTCCTAGGTAATCCTCTGCTAGATAAACTAGTGGAATGTTTGCTAAGTAGCGCTCCCTCATCTGATCCAAATGTTGTGAAAAACTATGACGAATATGGTCTTCTGCCATGCTCATATCTCTAAATCCGTCATTGACATAGGAACCGACAGGTTGCACGAAGAGAATCAAGTCCCATTTTTCCTTAGCCAAGATCGAAATAAAGAGATTGTCAAAGGTTTCTCCTGATAAGTCCCCTTGATCCTCAGTCTCCATGTAATAGTCATAGTAGCCCTTGGTTACCAAGGAGTTGGTATCGGCTATCACTAGGCCTCGATTGGCATTACTATCAATTAACTTTGAGGTTTGATCATACTGTCCCAACAGGAGATAATAGTAATCCTTTGGAGTCAATTCATCGTCGCGGACGTTGTTTTTGATCTGGTACTCACGCGCGTATTCCAGACTGACAGGTGCATCGTAATACCTAGCCAAATCCTTAGCAAGAGTGGTCTTCCCATTGCTGGCACTTCCCATAATCAACACTTTCTTTGTAAACTGACGTCGGAAGGGTTGAGCAATATATTTCCAATATTTGCTTGGATTTTCTCGAATCATAGTCGCTGAGATACCAAACTTTCTTTCTTGCAAGACAGTCTCAAAGCCACGATTTGATAATTCTTGCTGGTAGTCTGCTTCTCCCACAAAGAAAATTAGTTCTTGCTGGGTTTCATCATAGGAAATCTCCGCTAACATCTGATTCAACCACTCTTGCCAGCCCATAGGGTAACGGGGAATATTGGTTTCATCTAACTTGCAAACGGAGGTCAACTCGTCATCACGAAAAGCCTCTCGGATATAGCGGAATCTTTTTTGAAGCGTTAAGCCTACCTGTTCCCCTCTGTCTCCCTCATAGCCTGAAACAACAACCCAGACCTGGTCACACTGCCGCTTCGCACGCTGGATCAGATCGATATGACCTTGATGAAGCGGAGCAAAGGTTCCAAATACCACTGCTGTTTTCTTTTTCATAAACGCATTACCTTTTTATAATTTTCGATATTTTTGTTATCTATGTTTTTATTATAAACTATATTTTTATTTT